>VOFG01002513.1_pt1 | contig 41656 bp, 72 predicted proteins | sample 5384171 | NCBI WGS metagenome assembly VOFG01 (sample SAMN12384726, study PRJNA508395) | human gut metagenome | isolation source: healthy gut F | host: Homo sapiens
GATTCTGCCGGGGCGGTATATGATATCGGCGTGAGCGCCATGTTCTCTACGGACAGGGCGGCGCTCCCGGTCGATATGCTGGGCGCGCGCGAAGCCCCGGCGATTATGAGGCGACGCTCAGTGACATTATGAGCCTGATTGCCATCGCCGAGCGCTTTGCCTGATATGTTTTACTTTTTATGAAACATCTTCCTGCTTAAACCTGAAACATCTTTCTGGTATATTATACTTGCAAGTGCAGAGCGATCTTTTTCATTTTTGTTCTCTTTTTTATAAAGCAGCGCCGCCCAACTCGGGCGGCGTCGTTTTTTGTTTGCCTGTAAAAAGATTTCGTGTTGACTGAATGCGTATATGAGAATATACTTTAGTCAACACATAAGGAATACAAGATATGCTGAATATAAAGAAATTCGTCGTCGGCTTTCTCGCGGCGCTGTGCCTGACGGCGGTGCTGTGTCCTGCCCGCGCTTGCCGCCCCGGCGGAGGACGACGGGAGCTGGGACAAGCTCATCGCGGACTTTCTCGATAAATATGAGGACCGCAACAAGTCCTGCTCTATAACCCTCGGCTACCGCAACCTTGTCACCGGCGAGGAGCATTTCTACAAGGGCAGGGGAGTACATGGTGACATGCAGCATGTATAAGGTGCCGCTGAACATGTATTTTACCGAGAAGGTATATAACGGCGAAATAGACTGGGACACGGAGATCGGCGGCGTGAAGTATTCCGATATCCTTGAGGGCAGCATCGTCCGCTCCAGCAACAGCAAGTCGGAGCTGCTCATCAATGAGATCGGCACTTACAACGACTACCGCCGCGCCATATGCCAGTACATGGGCGAAGACCCCCGACACTGTCGACGCGAAATATTATGAGAACAACTTCTTCACTGCCGAACAGATGATCTTCTGCCTGCGCACGCTGTATGAAAATCAGGAGCGGTTCCCCGGCCTTATCGACCGGATGCTCGAAGCGGAGCCGGAGCGCTTTTTTCAATTACCATGAGCAGAAATATGCCGTTGCCCATAAGTACGGCTATCTGTCAGACCCGAGCTACGGCAAGCGGTATCAGAACGACTGCGCCATCGTCTACACCGATGAGCCTATCGCCATCGTTATGTTTACCGACAACTCACCCGACAGTGATAATGCCCTTTGCGGATTACTGCACGCTCATGGCGGACTATGCCCAGAGCCATCTCAAGTCCACAGCATCCGCGTCCCCGAAGCCTGCGGGCCGCGCCCAGCCCCTCCGCTTTCACCGGCGGCAGGAGCAAGCCCTGCTCCGTCTCCCGCAGCCGCGTCCTCACCGACGCCAAGCCCCGTGCCGACAAAAAAGCCCGACCTACGCAATGGGCAAAAAAGGTTGCGGAGTTTTGCGCTGAAGTATGTCGGCTATGACTACCTCTACGGCGGCAAAGAACCCGGAAACAGGCTTTGACTGCTCCGGCTCGTGTATTATACCTATGGCTGCTTCGGCTACCGGCTCGACCGCACCGCCGCGGCGCAGGCCAAGAACGGTGAGCACGTTGAGCCTGATGCCCTTGAACCGGGCGACATCCTGTGCTTTTATAACGGCGGCTCATGGATCGGCCATGTCGGCATCTACATCGGCGACGGCGAATATGTCCATGCGCAGAACGAGGCGACCGGCGTTATCGTCTCCGCCCTGAGTGACGTTACCTGCAAGATCGAAGCACGCCGGATACTGATCCCCGGCGCGGAATTATAAATGCGGCGGATACCGCCAGCCATTTATCCGGCGTTCACTCAAGCAGCGGCGAGAGAAACCCGACCACAAACTCGTCTTTCCCGGCGTCCCACTGAAACGCGGTGAGGTACTCGATGCTCATGCGTTGTGTATCGACCGCGGCGACGTCCATGCAGTACGGCTTCCCGTCGAGCGTCTCATCGTCGCAGTAGCTGGAAAAGCCGTAAAATCCGTCAGCCCTCACCGTTCACGAGATAATAGGTCTTTCCACCGGCCTCAATGCAGTCCGGGAGCGAGGAATCCAGCCCCGGGGTCTCCTCGATGCGGGCGGCCTCTGCTGCGAAGCTGTCGGCATCGTATTGAAACACCGCATATATGTAGAAGCTGTTGTCTCCCAGAAAAGCATATTTGAAGTCGTATATGTACTCGGTGCAGTATCGGGCGGCAAGCTCCTTGTCAGGCAGAAAGCTCTTCCAATTGTACTTGTTGAATATGCTCACCGTCTGGGCATTGATTTTGCCGTAGTTTTTCACCGACTCTGTCCTGAATGACCGCCCGCAGCCCGTGCCGATGAACAGGAAGGCAAAGCACAGCAGGAGGACCGTACATCTTTTGCAAAAGCTTTCATAAACAGCCTCCTCAGGTCAATATGTAAGCAGCGGAAAAGCTCAAGCGTGCGGTCAAAACGGTATTTTCTGAAGAAGTCGCAGGCCTTTTTGGACACAATATAGAAAGGCGACGGAAATGAAGGGCCGTTAAAAGTTTGGATCATATCTGTCACATAAAAATCCTGCTCGCCTAAAACGGACTTGTCAACAGAAGGGCGGGAAAGACTATTTACCACATATCTTGACTTACCGCAGACGGGGCACGTCCATATCCCGCTTGCGCCAACAACATGGAAAGAAAAATCAGGGATCATAGTTGTGACGTTGAACTGGTATATGTCGGGCATGGGCTCGTTTGTCTTCTTGCTGATGACAGGCAGAAACTCCATCCCTCAAGGCCGTGCTGAAGCATGAGTTTAGAAGCAGTTTCACTACAAAAAAGGGTTTTCTGCCCCCCTGTCATTACAAGAATAGAAAAGTTCCGCCCCCATTTCACGGGTTTTGAAAAATAAAACGGTGCGACCTGGGTCTGGTGGAAATATTGATCGAAATCCAGCGGCGGATTGAAATAATTACTTGCGTAACAGCTATGAGAGAAGGTTTTCTCTGGGCAGGAATCCTCCAGCTTTTCGTTCGTTGACCGCATTGTGAACCATTCTGCCGCCTGCATTTCCTCTTCGGAGAAAACATACCACTTGACCGGATTCGATATATTGGGGAATTTTTTTCTTTCAGGCGCAAATGCTGCTCACTGTTCTGAAATATATCAAAACATACAAGGTCAGAGAGCCCGTCAGCGTCTACATCTATTCCTATGCTCCTCAATTCCATGATCTGTTTTTTCCGTCAAACCGACTCGCATAGTGCAGGTTTATTTCCATAGTTCCCTCCTTATGAACGGTATACAGTCGTATGCTAATTCACTCGTCCATGTGCTTCGCGCAGAACCACGCTTTCAGCAGAAACGAACCCGTCATGCCCATCACAAGTGACAGTATCCAGCAGACCCACGGTGATAACCGCAAAAGACCGTCTGTTGGGATCGGCCCGCAGGAAGACTCTGGCAAGCCCCATGCCGACAACTCCGCACAGACCCGGCAGCCAGAAATTTGGCTTTGATGGGTTCGTGTTTGAGATTCCGGCTCTGATCCATGAAACGGTGATCGCGGCAAATGCCGCGGCCCATATAAGCAGCAGACCCATCATCGCTATATGAGCCGCAGAACTGACCCGGCCTGGTGATTGCATCGTACGCGCCCAAATTCATAATTACCGCAATGTAAAGGCCAAATATCCCGTCGCACAGATAGCGCGATATGCGCAGGCGGCTGAACCGCACCATCAGCACGATAAACGCTGCTGTTATAAGCGGAGGCTCAGGAGCCCGACCGGCTACAGCCCACAGCAGGCTCCGCCCTGATCAGGCACAGCCCGGCGCCTGACAGCAGAACTATAAAGATGCGTCCGACGCATTGCGCCTTTCTGAACGGTACGTAACCGTAATCAAGGAAAGCGGCAACATCCTTGGCGCTCAATGCTTTTTGGAGCCGCGGAAGTTATGGTTCGTTTGAAGCCTTCATCGGCAGTACCCTCCGTCACGCCAAGCCAAAAATGTGCCAGTGCCGTCTCGTAATAATAGTTCACTAATAGGTCGACGCAGGCGCCGTAGCTCCGCATGCCGAGCTTCTGGATAGCTCTGCAGGAAGCCCTCATACACCGTGTTTGAAACGCTCTGCACAGGCGTCTCGAACTGTGCCCAGTATTCACGGCTTGCCGCGAGGTCTGCAATCACACCGTCGCTCAGCCCGCGGTAGACCTCCTGCCACGCTCCGGGATCGGCACTGTAAAGGGCGTTGCCGAGGTGCGTGTAGGCAAAGCAGGCAGGCCAGTAGCAATAGTCGGCGTCGCCGTATTCAGGCAGGCCAGCACCGCTGTGAAGTTTGCCTCCTGCTCGCGCGCAACGCCGCGCTGGTGCGACAGCTCGTGCGCGATAGTTGAGGCGAAGAGTGCGCCGGGGAAGTCCGTGTTGACGTTTGCCTCCGCCGTAAACGGGAAGAAAAACCCCGTGAAATCCAGATAGCTCATTACGCGCGAGAAGTGTACGCCTTTTTTGCGCGTATATCCGGTCCCTCGAGGCAGGGGAACTCCTCCTCGGCGGCCCTGAAGACCTCGTCCGAGCGCGCCAGCAGCGCCGCGCGGTCGGCGGCGTATTGCCCGTTTTCGCCGCGCTCCACCTCGCGCCCGTACTGGTTGAGCAGGTCGGCAAAGTATACCGTCACTGTTTTCAAGCTGCTCAGCAGATACCTCTCCGCTCAAGCCCGCTTTGCGTCGAGGAAGCTGTCGCCGTAGTAGTACGTGCCCCACAGCAGGCAGAACAGCGCGTAAACCGCGAGCCCCGCTGCGAGCAGACGCAGCACCAGCGTGTATAGCCTGCGCAGCCGCCCCGGCCGCACGATGAGCAGCACTAATGTGACGAGTATGTACCCGCTATGCGCACGCGGCAAATATGCCTATCAGCAGCTCCGCCAGCGAGAACTCAAAGTGCGCCGCAAAGACCGCCATGAGCCGGTGCAGCGGGCGTATGACCCTCTGCGACATTGCCTGCATCAGCGCGTAGTTCCCACGCAGCAGCAGGTGCAGCGCGATGATGAGCGCACTTATCAGGGCGACGATATGCGCTGCCGGACAGAGCCTGTATAACGCGGCAAGCCCCGCGTCTTTTTCTTATTTTGGTATTCATGATACCATAATACTACAAACCCTGCTCCTCGGCAAGGAGGAATAGCTGGAAAAGCACCGCGCCGCTGCCGGGGGCAGAGAAAGGCGCGGTGCTTTTCCGCAGCCGCAGGCTTTGCGGGGCCAGGCGAACGCGGACCCGCAAAGGCTAAACGCGGCAAGGCGGCAGGTACCGCGCCGCTGCCGGGGGGCTTTGATTACGCGCTGCAGCCAACCGGAACAGTATCATATTTATGCTTGAAAATGTATTGCAAACTGCTGCAATATACTGTAAAAATAACTTTGATATTAAACGGAGGCAAGGGTATGCACGACTGGAACAGCAGCGGTCAGATCGACCCCACGGATCAGTTCATCGACTATATGGCCTTTCGGGAAGTCATGGGATGCGGCATCGATGATGACGAGGAAGACGATGACTGAACCGGCTTCAGTTTAACGTGATGAAGAGAAGAAAGCTCCTGCGGGGCATTGCCGCGATCGCGCTCCCCCGCTGCGGTCGTTGCCGCCGCGCTGTAACATTGCCGCCCGTTATAAATAATAAGAGCGCCCCTGCCGGATGGTAGGGGCGCTCTATTATAACTTATAGCAAACTATAGCTCTGATTACTTTGCGTTCTTTGCGAGCTCGCAGAGAGCGGTGAAGGCAGCGGGATCGTGGATAGCGGTCTCGGAGAGCATCTTGCGGTTCATGTCGATACCGGCGAGCTTCAGGCCGTGCATGAAGGTGGAGTAGTTCATGCCGTTCATCTTGCAGCCTGCGCTGATACGGGTGATCCACAGCTTGCGGAAGTCTCTCTTCTTCTGCTTACGGCCAACGTAAGCATAGCGGCCGGACTTCATCAGCTGCTCGTTTGCCATCTTATAGTGACGGGACTTGTTGCCCCAGTAACCCTTAGCAAGACCAAGAATCTTACTTCTGTGCTTGCGGGTCATCATTGCGCCTTTAACTCTTGCCATTTGATTATCCTCCTATATAGCGTCTGCCCTTATTTGTAAGGGATCATCTTTTTGATGGTTGCCTCGTTGGTAACGTCGGCATACGCCTCGGAACGCAGGCGACGGCAGCGCTTGGTGTCCTTCTTGGTGAGGATATGGCTCTTGAACGCATGAGCGCGCTTGACCTTGCCGCTCTTGGTGAGATTGAATCTCTTCTTTGCACCGCTATGGGTCTTAAGTTTGGGCATGATATTTTCTCCTTCCGTGACTGGGTTGAAATACAGGAGCTTCCCTCTGTATACTGATGAATTATTCCTCCGCTGCGGGAGCGTCGGCGGCCTCTTCCTTGGGCTGCTTGGGCTTTGCCGGCTTTTTTCGGCGGGGTCTGCGGCTTCGGCGAAAGGAACATGGTCATGTTCTTGCCCTCCAGCTTTGGGCGCCTTGTCAAGATTCGCTATCTCCGCGCACTTTTCCGCAAAGTCCTTGAGCAGCGTTTCGCCAATCTCGGCGTGCGCCATCTCTCTGCCTCTGAAACGCACAGAGACCTTGAGGCGGTTGCCCTCGTTGAGGAACTTCTGGCCGTTTTTCAGCTTGGTGTTGAGGTCGTTGGTGTCGATGCCCGGGGACATGCGGATCTCCTTGACCTCGACAACGCGCTGATTCTTCTTGGCTTCCTTCTCCTTCTTGGTCTGCTCGAAGCGGAACTTGCCGTAGTCCATAACCTTGCAGACAGGGGGATTGGAGCCCGGAGCGATCTTGACCAGATCGAGGTCATGCTCGGCGGCGACCTTCAGAGCTTCCTCTGCGGACATGATACCGAGCTGTTCGCCCTGAGCACCTATCAGGCGCACTTCCTTGTCAAGTATCTCTTCGTTGATCTGATGAGCAGCGTTTGCGATTGTTAACACCTCCGGAAAAATAAAAAGCGCGGAGCATCGGCATCCGCGCGTAAAAACACATTCATGGCTCGAAGAGCCGTGCTTTTTATTGACCTCGGTCAGCCTTTTGCTGCCGGGTGAGGACGGCGGACACCGCGCCTACTTTGTTTTAGCTTAGATAATATAACAGCTTTTGCCCATAATGTCAAGGCTTTTTGCGTTATCCGGCGCATTTTACGCGGGGTTTCAGCCTGCCCGTCAGGGCAAGGACTCTGTCAGTCAGTATATGCAGCAGCCATGCGGATAATGTGACTGCGGCGAGCTGTATCAGGTTTACCGCCATGCTCCCGCAGCCGAGTCCGCGCGCCGCATCTGCTGCGATCGGACCTAAAAATTCCTGAACGCAGTATATCTCAAGGCTGATGCGCCCGTAAAAGCCGAAGAATCCGTTGACGCCGCGCGCCGCCTCTGCCGCCCCGGTCAAGCAGCCCGCCCAGCTCTGCAAGCAGAACGGTGAAGCCGAAAGCGATAAGCACGCCGGGAAAGGTGCTGTTGTAAGGCGGCTGGAAAAACGCAGTCTCGCCGAAGGTACACAGCGCGCCGAGGATAAGCCCCGCTGCAGCGGAAACGGCCGCGGCGGTATTGACCGCGCGGCGGCTCAGCTTCAGCCCGCCGTTCTGCTGCTGCCAGCCGAGGAGAACGCCGAGCACGAAGGACGGCACCCGGTTTATGAACAGGAAGACGATGGGCTTGAGTACCCCGGTCAGCGGTATCGAGCACAGATACCACACCGCGGCGAACAGCGCCGTAAAGCGCGGCTTCGCGCGGCTGCGGGAGAAGAAGCGCCAATAGAGCGGAAAGAGCAGATATGTTGCGGTGATGGCCGAGATGAACCACAGAAAATAGTGCCGCTTTATAAAGAAGCCGATGCCTGACAGGCCGAACAGATAGTACAGCACAGTCCAGCCCTCCTTGGCCCACTGTATCAGCGAAACGACCAGCACGGGCACGACGAGCCTCCTGAACCTGCGCAGCCAGAACTCTTTCAGGCCGTACTTTGCCTATGGCGTAGCTCAGCCCGATGCCCGACAGCAGAAAGAAGATATCCACTCCGAAATAGCCCATCCCGCTGATGCCGAGCTCCAGCCAGTACAGCAGCCTGAGCGGAGAACTGGGGCTGAGCTGGCACTCCCAGAGATGGAAAAAGACGATGCATATTGCGGAAAAGCCCATTATCTGCCCGCGGTATTTATTTATCAGCGCGATCGATTTAGTGTTATCCATAAAAACTCCATCGGGACAATATTAAATCGGGATGATCCGGAGAAACTATAAGCAGAAACGGAGGCGTGCTTATGCAATACGTGCTCATCTATGCCGCGGGCGGGCTGCTCTACGGTCTTATAGAGATACTCTGGCGCGGCTGGACGCATTGGAGCATGGTGCTCTGCGGCGGGCTGTGCTTTCTCGTGATGTACCTGATCTCCGGTCTGCCGCTGTGCCTTATGAAAAAGTGCGTGCTGAGCTCCGCCGCGATATGCACGGCGGAGTTCTATACCGGCTGCCTTGTGAACCTGCGCCTCGGCTGGAACGTGGGATTATTCAGCCGAAAGGCTGAACCTCCTCGGCCAGATATGCCCGCGCTTTGCGCTGCTGTGGCTGCTGCTGTCCGTGCCCGGACTGTGGCTGTGCAGCCGCATCAGGCGGGTGTTGTCTCAGTAGTTCTCGTTCGGTGCGCCGACCTCGTTCTCAAGCTCCATCGCGAGCTTTACGATGCGGCTCGTGCCGAGGCGCTCCGCGCCGAGCTCGATGAAGTGTTCGGCATCCTCGACGGACGAGATGCCTCCCGCGGCCTTGACCTTGACGGAGGCGGGGCAGTTGGCGCGCATGAGCTTTCACGTCCTCGCGCGTCGCGCCGCCCTTTGGAGAAGCCGGTGGAGGTCTTGATGAAGTCCGCGCCGCAGTCGGCGACTATGCGGCACATGTGTATCTTCTCCTCGTCCGTCAGCAGGCAGCACTCGATTATGACCTTGAGGATCTTTCCGCGCGTCGCCTCGCGCACGGCGCGTATGTCGTTTGCAACGTCTACCCAGCAGCCGTCCTTGACCATGGAGAGGTTTATCACCATGTCTATCTCGTCCGCGCCGTTCTTTATCGCGTCAGCGGCCTCGAAAGCCTTGACGGCGCTCGTCATGTAGCCGTTCGGGAAGCCGATGACCGTGCATATTTTAAGCTTATCGCCGACGTAACGCTTCGCGCCCGCCACGTGACAGGGCGGGATGCATACGCTTGCGCAGTTATACTTTATCGCCTGGTCGCAGAGCTTTCTGATCTCCTCGCCCGTGCAGTCGACGCGCAGGAGGGTGTGGTCGCATTTTTCCAGTATATCCTTGATATCCATGATATGGCTCCTTTTCAAAAATAGTATCAATATTATATACGTTTCGCGGGGCATAATCAAGTGCGCGTCCGGAATATGATTGACTATCTCAACGAAAAGGACGGCTCCGACCATGGACATGATATACGAAAACAATTACACCCGACTCTGCGGCACGCTCGCCGGTGCCCCGGCCTATTCCCATACCGGGCGCGGACAGGTATTTTATTCTTTCCCTCTGGAGGTGCGCCGGCTCTCCGGCAATACCGACACCGTCAATATCGTCGTCAGCCGCGAGCGGCTCGAACAGACGGAGCTGTGCGAAGCGGAGCATATTGCCGTCACCGGCCAGCTGCGCACCTTCAATAACCGCCGCGGCGAGGGGGCAAAGCTCGTCATAACCGTGCTCGCCAAGGAGATAGAGCTGTGCGATGAACCGGATGAAACACCGTGCGCCTGACCGGCGCGCTGTGCAAGGAGCCGAACCTGCGCATAACTCCGATGGGGCGTGATATCTGCGACCTGATGCTCGCCGTGAACCGCCGCTACGGGCGCTCGGATTACCTGCCCTGCATCTGTTGGGGACTCAAGGCGCGGGAAGCAGCGACGTGGATGGTCGGTACGCAGGTGAAGCTCGAGGGGCGCATACAGAGCCGCCGCTACATAAAGATGACTGAGGACGGCCCCTGTCGAGCGCACGGCGTTTGGTGTCCGTCATTCAGGCCGAAGCTGTGACCGCCGCGCTGAAAACAGAAGCTTTGCAGTGATCCGCACTGCTTTTGTCGAAGTCCTTGACCGGAGCCAAATAAAGAGTTATGTTAACTCTGGAGGTGGTTTCGTGTATAAAAACTTTTGCTTCTCGTGCTTGCGCTGATGTTCATGGCGTTCTCGAACCTGCGTGTCTGCTGCCGCCTGACCGTGGACGGCGAGGCCGTGCCCGGCAGCTTTTCCCCGGTCTCGGCGGATATCGCCGTGACGGTGGCGGAACGCGCCGCGGAGGAGATCCTGCCCGGCTCTGCCGATATGCCGGATACAGAGCGGCATTATATGCTGAGTCTGTCGCGCCCCGACGGCAGCCGCGCAGAGCTTGCCGACGCTCTCCTGCGCTCGACGCCCGGCGTGACAGTCAACAGCGCTGTATACGTCGGCGGTGTGCGCCTCGGCAGCGTCCCCGACAGCGCGGAGTTTCAAACCGGCCTGAACAGCTACATCCGCAACACCATGCCCACATGGGCGGTGAACGGTTATCTCAGCCGCGGCGTGGAGTTCAGGACGCAGTATAGCCGCACCGGCAGCGAGACGAACGAGGACGACATGATCCTCCTCGTCACCGGCATGGCTCCCGTCTTGTATTCCGACGGCAGCGGCTATGTCTCCATGGCGTAATTTATAATGAAGCAGCGCCCCGCCGACCGGCGGGGCGCTGTATTTTACCTGTTAAATCCTTCCGAGCGGGTTCATCTGCCATACGGCAGCTTTATATCTGCCCAGTCCGAAACGCCGCACTGGCCAAAGGAATTGTCTCCCGCGGCGACGACCGTACCGTCTTTCTTCAGTCCCACTATGTGATCGTACCCCGACACTGACGGCGACGATGTCCGTCCAGTCGGAGACGTCGCACTGGCCGTTTTCGTTGCTCCCGACGACAACCACCGTGCCGTCCTTCCTCAGCCCCGCCGTGTTGAATTCTCCAGTGCTTATGGCAACGATATCCGTCCATTTGGAAATATTGCACCGGCCGAAAGCGTTGTCGCCCGCGGCGACTACCGTGCCGTCCGCTCTCAGCCCTATCGTCATGGTTACGGCTGGCGCTGATGGCGATGATATCCGTCCAGTCGGAGACGTCACACTGGCGGGTCTCATTCTGCCCGACTGCGACGACCGTACCGTCTTTCTTCAGCCCCACCGTGTGCCAGACACCGGCGCTCACGGCGACTATATCCGTCCAGCTTGAAACATTGCACTGGCCGTATATGTTATCGCCCGCAGCGACGACTGTACCGTCTGCTTTCAGCCCGACCGTATGGGTATCCCCCGGCGCTCGCAGCGACTATATCCGTCCAGTCGGAGACATCGCATTGGCCGCGGTCACTGTTCCCCGCGGCGATCACCGTGCCGTCGGATTTCAGCCCCACCATGTGGAACCACCCGGAGCTTATGACCGTGAGGTCTGACCAGCCGGAGACGTTGTAAGCATTGTTCCCCACGGCGACAGCCGTGCCGTCAGCCTTTTTAATCCTATTGTGTTGCGGAAGCCCGCGCTTATCGTCGTGTCTCTGTGTGCCGCGGCGGCCTGCTCGGTGTAGTCCGGTTCAGCTTCCGCTGCGCTGCTTTTGCTCGCAGGCAGCTTTATATCTGTCCAGTCCGAAACACCGCACTGGCCGAATTCGTTATAGCCCATGGCGACGGCTGTGCCGTCTTTCCTCAGGCCGAGCGTATGAGGTGTACCCGGCGCTGACGGCGAGGATGTCTGTCCAGCCTGAAACGCCACACTGTCCGTTAGTGTTTTTGCCCGCAGCGACTACTGTGCCGTCAGCTTTAAGTCCGACGGTGTAATCCCGCCCAGCCGAGACAGCGACGATATCTGTCCAATCAGAGACCTCGTCCTGGAAAGCTGTGTCAACTACCGTGCCGTCCTTCCTCAGCCCCGCCGTGTGAGTGTACCCGGCGCTGACGGCGATGATATCCGCCCAGCCCGAAACACTGCACTGCCCGCGGTCGCTGCTGCCCGCGGCGACGACTGTGCCGTCGGCACACAATCCGACCGTGTGACTGCCGCCCGCCGAGACGGCGACTATATCCGTCCAGTCTGAGACGCTGCACCGGCCGTCTTTATTATGACCGACCGCGATCACCGTACCGTCGGCGCGCAGCCCGACGATATGCTCGCCGCCAGAGCTTATCGCGGTAATGTCCGTCCAGCCAGAGACGCCATCCTTTTCGTAGCTGCCGTCCCCGGCCTTGACTACCGTCCCGTCGGATTTTAGTCCGACGGTATAATATCCGCCAGCGCTTATCGCGACGATATCCGACCAATCGGAGACATCGCACTGACCGTTATTGTTATTGCTTCCGACCGCTGCGGGCGTGCCGTCTGACAGCAGTGCCGCGCTGTGCTGGTATCCCGCGCTTATCGTCGTCTCGCTGTGTCCGGAGACCGCGTCTCTCGCTGCGGCAAGCTCCTCCGGGCTGAGGCTTTGCTCCATGGTCTGCGCGGGCTGCACCGCCGTTTCCCCGCCGCTTCCTTTTGGCAGGGTCAGGCACAGCACCAGGATCACGAGCGCTGCAAGCAGCGCTCCGCCGATGACGAGCAGGCGCTTTTTGGGCTTTTCCTTTTTCACCGGCTCCGCAGCGGGAGCTTTCGGCGTCTCGGGCCTTGTGATCGGAGTTTTTCTTTTTGTGCGCAGCTCCTTGGCAAGCTCGGCCATTGACTGCGTCCTGTTCGCCGGTCTGAGCGCGAGACCGTGCAGCAGCGCCCGCTCCTGCGCAGGCGTGAGCTTCGCGCCGAGCTTCGACGGCGGCTCAAGCGTGTCCTCCATCAGCCGGTCGGTCGAGGCCGGCGGGGTCTTGCCGGTTATGAGCTTGTAGACCGTCGCGCTCATGGCATAGACGTCCGTCCACGAGCCCTGCTCGCCGTGCGTGCTGTACTGCTCCATCGGAGCATAGCCGGGCTTGAGCATGACCGACAGGCTCAGCTCGCCGCTGCATTCTGCAGGCGCGCGGAGCCGAAGTCCAGCACCTTGACCTTGCCGTTATTCAGCACCATGATGTTCGACGGGCTGATATCGCGGTGGATGAGTCCTTTCTTGTGAACCTCGTCCAGCGCCAGCATAACCGGCTCCAGCAGGTCGAGCGCCTCGCTGAACTCGAACCTCCCGCGCTCCCTCGCGTAGTGGGACAGATCCTGCCCCTCGAGGTACTCCATGACGATATACGCCGTGCCGTTTTCCTCAAAGTAGTCCCTGAGCGTGACGATGTTCCCGTCCCCAACGAACTCGGAGAGAGTCTTGGCCTCTTTAAGAAAGCGGCTCTTGCCGAGCTCGAACGGGTTGCCCTTTACTTCCGCCGTCGGGATCACCGTCAGCGAGATGCTGCGGTTGGCAGCGCCGCTGGGATAATATTCCTTTATCGCGACCTTGCCGTCAAGCTTCAGGTCGTAGCCGATATACGTGATACCGAAGCCGCCCGCGCCGAGCACTTTTCCGACGACGTATCTCCCGTTCAGGATGCAGTTCACCGGCAGCTGGTACTGCGCGTTTTGTATATTTACGTCGTGCCCGCAGACGGGGCACTTCCCGTCCACCGGCGCAGCCTTTGCCATACAGCTCGGGCAAAAAAAGAACATTTCTTCCATGCGGGTCTCCTCCGGATGGTATTCTATATTTGTTATATAATACCATGCCATATAGGCGGAGGTCAATGCTTCCGGAACTTTATTATCCTGTTTTTATAAAAATAAAAAGGCAAAGCAGATATTATCCGACTATCTATCAGCTCTCATCGCTGCTGCGTACAGCTTCCGCAGCTCGCCGAGAAAGCCCGGGTGGCCGAAGTCCTTCCTGTAGCATATATGTATCCGCCGCACCATGTTCAAATCGGAAATGGGCAGCACGCGAAAGCGCCCCTCCTCGACCGCTCCCATGCACGCCCGTGCCGAGAGCACCGAGATACCGTAGCTGCTCTCCACGAGCCTTTTGATCGTGGAGACGCTGTCGGCCTCCATCATCACATTGAACTGCTCAAGGCTCATCCCGCGCTTCTTCAGGCTCGCCTCGAACAGCGTCCGCGTTCCGGAGCCTGCCGGGCGCAGTATCAGCTTTTCCTTCTTCAGCTGTGCGAGAGATATGTGCCCCGCGTCCGCAAGCGGACTGCCGTTCGGGACTGCGGCGGTGAGATAGTCGGTGTCGAGCAGCAGGGAGTTGAACTCATTGCCCGGAAACGGGGAATCGACTATCGCAAGGTCGAGCATCCGCCCGCGCAGCAGCGCGATGAGCGTCCGGCTGTTTTCGGAGATTATCCTCAGCTGCGCCTTCGGGTGCAGCTGCATGTACCGCGCCAGCATTTCCGATACCGCGCTGTCCTCAAGGCTCGGCGATACACCCACGACGAGACTGCTCACCTCGCGGCGCGATGCGTCTATCTCAAGCTCCATGCGCCGCCGCAGTGACGCTGCCTGTGCCGCGTAATCAGCGGCTATTTCGCACACCTCGGTCGGCAGCAGCCGATTCCCGTCCCTTATGAACAGTAGCGCGTCAAGCTCCCTTTCAAGCGCATGTATCTGCTGCGCGATGGCTGAGGGACTGAGGTTCAGCTCCTGTGCCGCGGCGGAATAGCTCCCCCAGCTCGCGGACGAGACGCAGCGAATCAAAGCGCTGGTCAAAGCCTGTCGGTAAATTCAAAGTGGAGCCTCCTTCCCGTTCGTTTTCTCGCGGCGCTCATATCACCGGCGCGCCCTCGGCCGAGACGATGTGTCCGCACCGCTACATGAATCCGTTTATGTCCTCGAGGGTGATCTCCTCTGCATTTTCAGCGACAGATCGCAGCACAGCCGCCCCTCGCCGTCGCGGCTGATCTCGCTGCGTATGATGTGCGCGTCCCACTGCCGCAGCTGCTCCTCAAGCTCCTGCTTGAGGTCGACCGTGTACTCAGCGGTGAAGCGGAAGCGGTTTATCGTGAACGAATCCGCGCCGACCGTGAAGCGGTGCATCGTTATCTGTAACACCGCCACCAGCACCGTCACCGCTATGCCGATGAAGTACATCCCCGCGCCGAGGGCGAGGCCGATCCCCGCCGTCGCCCATATCCCGGCCGCGGTCGTGAGCCTTTCACGGTACTGCCGTTTTTGAATATCACGCCCGCACCGAGGAAGCTTATGCCGCTCACTACCTGCGCCGCGATACGCGCTGGATCTGCTCCGCGCGTTCCGTTGAATACGCTGCCATCGGCATATGTAAGGTCGGCAAAGCCGTATTTGGACACTATCATTATCAGCGCCGCCGGGCAGCACACTATGATGTGCGTGCGTATCCCGGCCTCCTTGAAGCGCTTCGTGCGCTCAAAGCCTATGCACGCCCCGCAGAAGCAGGCCGCCAGTATCCTGACCAGAAAGTCCAGGTTCTGCATTATTGAAAACTGACTGTTGAAATATTCGCACAGCGTCATTCCGTATCGTCTCCCTCCGAAAGCTGTTGTAATTCCGAAAGCTGTTGTAATTCCGAAAGCTGTTGTAATAAAATACGGCGGCTGCGATCGGTCAGACCGCAGCCGCCGGCAGGTATCTCAGGCGGACTTTCCGCGCATCCGTGCCGGCTGTATATGCCGAGGGCGGCCTGCATCGCAGGCGCGTTGTAGATATCGCCGTCATACTGCTTATGCATAGCCCCACCGCCTTTTCCTTGACTTTTTTCCCTGCCTGATGCTACCATATTATTCAGAAAAGCAATAAAGTCAAATTATGTTTCTGATTGGAATCATAAAATCTTCTTATGGCGGTGCGCGATGATAGATAATAAGCTGTACACATTGCTGAAAGTATACGAGTGCCGGAACTATACCCGCGCGGCGCAGCAGCTGTCTATAACGCAGCCGGCTGTCAGCCAGCATATCAAGGCGCTCGAGAGTGAGCTGGGAGTGAAGCTCTTTGAGCACGCAAACGGCGAGCTTCTGGTCACCCGGCAGTGCGAGGAGGCCGTGAAATTCGCCAAAAAGATAGTCGGGCTTTATAACAACTTCTATCAGAGCATGCGGGACGACAAGAGCCGGGCAACGCATCTGACTATCGGCATCACGCATACCGCCGAGAGCAACGCTATCGCCGAGGCTCTGGCGAAATACTGTGCCGAAAACGAGGGCACAAGCATTAAAATGATTACGGACTCAATAAATAATCTTTATACAATGCTCAAGACCTACGAGCTGGATCTCGCCATCGTCGAGGGGCGTGTGCCCGACCCAAGCATTCACTATCTCCTGCTCGATACGGACTATCTTGTCCTCGCCGTCTCGACGAACCACCCCTTTGCCAGCCGCAGCATGGTCACTCTCAACGAGCTCAAGAAGGAGCGCATGATCCTCCGCCTGCCGGACTCGAACACCCGCAACCTCTTCGTCGCCCACCTTGAGAGCAACAACATGAGCATCAACGATTTTAACGTCGTCCTTGAGGTCGACAATATGGCGACGATCAAAGACCTGATCCGCCGCGATTTCGGCGTGTCGATCCTTGCCCGCAGCGTCTGCCTTGACGAGCTGCGCAAGGGGAAGATCACCGTCCTGCCGGTCGAGAACCTGAGCATGATGCGCGAGATAAACCTTGCCTATTACGGGGACTTCAACCAGTTCGACGTCCTTCACGGCATAATGAAGATATATAACGAGATGATCAGGATATATAACTGACCCCGCCGCATATATAAAAAGTCAGCGCCCCTGCCGTCTGGCAGGGGCGCCTTGATAAAGGAAAAAGAAGAAATGAGAAAAGACTGAAATTACAGGCGGCGGAAGGTCTCGGTGTACACGCGCAGGCGCTTTGCGAGACGCTTGTTGTCAGCGCCGGGGAGCATGCGCCACTGCCAGTTCGTACCGAGTGTGCCGGGAGTGTTCATCCTCGCGCTGCCGGGCAGCTCAAAGGATATCCTGCATCTGCACGACGAAGAGGTCGGACACGGTGGACATGCCTGCGCGTATCATGCCCCAGCACCAGCCCTCGTCAGGAGTGATGTGCATATAGCGCTCGGCAAACTTCCGGTCGGCGGCGGAGACGGTCTCGAGCCAGCCCTTCACGGTGTCATTATCGTGAGTGCCGATATAACAGACGCTGTTTCGCGTGCACTTGTGCGGCAGAAAATCCGACTCACCGTGCGCGTCGAATGCGAACTGCAGCACCTTCATGCCGGGCAGACCCGAATCTGCAAGCAGCGCCCTGACGCCGGGGTGGTGTAACCGAGGTCCTCGGCGATGAAGCTCAGATCATGGAACCATGAGGTCAGCACGCCGACAAGATCCATGCCGGGGCCGGGCTTCCAGTGCCCGTTCTTCGCGGTCGTCTCATCACTCAGGACAGCCCAGTAGCTCTCGAAGCCGCGGAAATGGTCTATGCGTATCACGTCATAGAGCTTCTTTGCGCCGTCGATGCGGCGTATCCACCAGCCGTAGCCGTCGGCCTTCATAGCGTCCCAGTCGTAGAGTGGATTGCCCCAGAGCTGGCCGTCCTCGGTGAAGTCGTCTGGCGGAACGCCGGCGACCTCTGTGGGGACGTTGTCCTTGTCGAGCTGGAAGAAGTGCGGCTCGCTCCACACATCGGCGGAGTCCAGCGGAACATATATGGGGATATCGCCGATGAAGCTCACCCCGGCCTCGCGCGCATAGCTGCGCAGGGCGTCCCACTGCTTGAAAAAAGAGGTACTGGATGAACACATGGAAGGCTATCTCGTCGCGCAGCAGCTCCGGAGTATTTCGCGACGGCCTCGGGCTTGTGCAGGCGGATGTCCTCCTCCGGCCACTCCGTCCAGCTGAGCATACCGAAGTGAGACTTGAGGGACATATAGAGCGCATAGTTTTCGAGCCAGCCGTTTTCACGGCGGAAGCTCTCAAGCTCCGCGGAGAGCTTTTTCCGCGCCGCGCTCATAGGCAAGGCGCAGGACGCGGTAGCGGTTTTCGAAGATGCGGCCATAGTCCACATGCTCCGGGTCGCTGCCCCAGTCGATGCCCTCAAGCTCGCTGCGCTTGAGGAGCCCGTCCTTTATGAGAAGGTCGAGATCGATATAATAGGGGTTTCCGGCGAAGGAGGAGAAAGGACTGATAGGGCTGTCCCCATAGCTTGTGGTACCAAGAGGGAGGAACTGCCAGTACTTCTGCCCGGCGGCCTTGAGAAAATCAACGAATTTATAAGCGCATTTGCCCATCGTGCCGATGCCGTAATTGGACGGCAGAGAGCTCATGGCCATGAGAACACCGCTTGAACGGTTCATGAAGATCACCTGCTTTTCGGAATTCGGAATGTGAATGATATGTCAGCCCTTGACCGCACCGGCGGCGACGCCCTTGATGATGTGCTTCTGGCAGCTGAGATAGAACACGATAACGGGGATTATGCTCAGCATTATCATTGCCATCGTCGCACCCATGTCAACGGAGCCGTAGCTGCCCTTGAGGTACTGGATGTGGATAGGTATGGTCATGTACTGCTTTCTGTCGAGGACGAGATAGGGGAGGAGGTAGTCGTTCCAGATCCACATTATCTCAAGCACGCCGACAGAAATGAGCGTGGGCTTGAGCATAGGGAGAACGACGAAGAAGAACGTGCGGATAGGCCCGCAGCCGTCTATCGCCGCGGCTTCCTCGATTTCGAGCGGAATGCTCTTTATAAAGCCTGAGAACATGAACACCGCAAGCCCCGCGCCGAAGCCGAGGTAGATTATCGGGATCGTCCACGGCGCGTTCAGCTTCAGGGTGTCCGCCGTCTTTGCGAGATTGAACATGACCATCTGGAACGGGATGACCATGGAGAACACGCAGAGATAGTACACTATCTTGCTGAAAAGCGTGCCGACACGGGAGATGTACCACGCGGCCATCGAAGTGCAGATGAGTATCAGCGCCGAGGAAATGACTGTTATGAACAGGCTGTAGAACACGGACTTGAGGAAAGGGTAGCTGCCGAAGGTCATGCCCTTTTCGTAGTTTGCAAAAGCCGACAAAGGATTCGCTGTTCGGCAGGGCGAAGGTCTCGGTGTTTACATGGGCGTTATCCTTGAAGGAGTTTATCAGAACAAAGGATAATGGGCATGAGGTAAAACAGCGCGACGGCGGCAAGAGCACGGTCAGCGCGGTCTTGCCGCGGTTGGATTTGCTGTTGAGTGTATTTGTCCTTGCCATTACTGCTGAACCTCCTTGTCTCTGCTGGATTTGAGCTGGAGAATGCTTATGACGCTCACGAGTATGAAGAACACGACGGCCTTGGCCTGACCCATGCCGCGGTTCGTGGAGCTGGCATAGAATGCGTTATAGATATTGAGCGCGAGCATTTCTGTTGTTTTGAGCGTCTCGCCCCCGGCCTGTACGAATGGACGGCCCGCTGTGAGCGCGAGGTTCAGGTCGAAGAGCTTGAAGGAATTGGTGAGCGTGAGGAAGGTGCATATAGTGATGGACGGCATGACGTTCGGAATCGTGACCTTCCACAGCGTCTGCCATGAGCTTGCGCCGTCGATGCGCGCGGCTTCGAGGATATCCTCCGGCACGGCCTGGAGACCTGCAATGTAGATTATCATCATGTAGCCTATCTGCTGCCACGCCATCAGTATCTGCAAGCCCCAGAAGCCGTACTCCGTCTTGAGGAGTATCGAGGTGCCGTAGCGCAGAAGGATGCCGTCAAAGATCATCGCCCAGATATAGCCGAGCACGATGCCGCCGATGAGGTTCGGCATGAAGAAGACAGTACGGAAGATGTTCGTGCCCTTGATTCGCGCGCGTCAACGCGTAGGCGACGGCGAAGGAGAGCACGTTTATCAGCAGCAGCGACACGAGCGCGAAGAGCGCCGTGTACCAGAAGGCGTGGACAAAGGTGCTGTCCTGAAAGGCGTTTATGTAGTTGTCAAAGCCCACCCATGTCCATTTGCTGGTGGTCTTGAACCGGCAGAAGGACAGGAAGATGCCCTTGACAAAAGGATAGAGAAAGCCGATGCAGAAGGCCGCGAAGGTCGGCGCGAGGAACAGCAGGAACATCCTCTGCACCGGGCGGCGGATGAGCTTGGAGTTGAGCGCGGAATGGTCGCGCCCGCGGGACTCAACGCCGTTCAGTATCCCGCCGATAAGCAGCAGGCCTGCCAGTGCCAGCGCCGTGTTATACCATGGCGGGAGCTTATCGCGTCTTTTGCAAAGCTTACAAAGCCGCCCTCCGCTCCGGCAAGCTTCAATATTGTAACAAGATCGCCCGACGCGCTTGTCATGCCTATGATCGTCAGGCACGCGCCGAGAACGATCGCAGCGGCCTTGAGCACGACCGAGCCGCTGTTTGTTTTGGTTCTCATGAGCTGTCTCCTCCTCTTATATGTCTATATCGTTATATTTCTCAAAGAAAGCTGCGGCTGTTTCCTCCAGCAGAGGGAATACCCGCAGAGCACTTTTGACGGAGGCTCTGTGATAACCAAGGGGCGAGCGGTAAAAGCTCGCCCCCTTTAAGATTTGTATTAGCTTATGCGGTGGTCACGCAGAATCATGCGTGCTCGTTTGCGTACAGGGTCGCCCAGCCGTCAACGAAAGCGGAGACGACAGCGTCCCAATCACCGGCGCCTGCGGTGTACTGGCCGAGAGCGTCAACGACGCCGGCACGCCAGTCATCAACAGCGGGAGTGAAGTTGAATGCCCAAGTCACAACGTACTTGCCCTCGTTGGTGAGGTTTGCAGCATCAGCAAAGAAGACGTTCTCAGGAGTCTTTGCGGACTTGAAGGGCAGGGGCCGAACTCCTCGGCGAGCATGGTGGTGCCTTCATCGGAGGTGACGACCCACTTCATGAAGTCGAGAGTAGCCTGGATGTCCTCTTCGTCTGCTTCGCAGTTGACTGCCCAGCAGTTCTCGGTGCCGGAGCAGAGACCTGCGTCGGTCTCACCCTCAACGCCGCAGTAGATGGGGATCATCTGCAGGTTTGCGGGATCCATGTTGAACTTCTCGCCGATGAGGCTTGCATACCCCAGGAACCGTTCTGGAAGAAGACGGCCTTGCCCTCGCCGAACTCAGCTTCGGAAGCGTCGCCGGTGGAGGTGAGCAGGTCAGCACCGGTGGTAGCGGAATCGGTGGTGTACAGATCCCAGATCATCTTGAAGTTGTCAAGATAGGTGCCCTTGATGGTCTCGGGCTGAGCGGTGATGCCGTCATCGCGGAACTCGTAGTAGAGAGGCATATTGGCAAGGTGGCCGGAGAATCTCCAGCTGGAGGAGCTGTCAAGACCTGCGGAGGAGAAGGCGTCAAAGCCGAGCTCGCCTGCGCGGGCGTGGATGTCGTCAGCAACAGCCTTGAGGGACTCGAAGTCCTTGATCTCGTCGATGCTGTGGCCGGCCTGCTCAAGCAGAGCCTTGTTGACGATGATGCCGTAGCACTCGTAGCAGTAGCCGATGGAGTAGGTGAAGCCATCGTCGCCGACCTGGTCGAAGGCGTGGGTGGTCATCTCGTTGTAAACATCGGTGCCGGTGAGGTCAAGGCAGTACTCGCCCCAGGTTGCGACAGCGCCAGGGTTGCCGACCTGGAACATGGTGGGAGCTTCGCTCTTGTCCATTTCGCTGGTGAGAGTCTGATCGTAGGTGCCGGAGGCGGCGGTGACGACGGTCACGGGAACGCCGGTCTGCTTGGTGTAGGTCTCTGCGAGAGCCTGCCAGGCTTCATCGGCTTCGGGCTTGAAGTTGAGGTAGTAGACGGAACCGGCTGCTGCGGGCTCTTCAGCGGGCGCCTCGGTAGCGGTATCAGCAGCGGGGCGGTTGTGGCGGTATTGCTCTCGCCGCATGCGCACAGGGCGAAAACCATGACCAGACACAGAACCAGAGCTATGATCTTTTTCATTGTTGCTTACTCCTTTTTAAGATTTTTGAAATTGTCCTCATAAGAGGTTGTATCTTCGGCTCCGTTGGGAGCGGAAAATCAAAGCTGTTTTACGGAAGCGCCGGGGCGTATCTTCGCCTCAAGGCGCACATGCCGGTTCGCGCCGCCGTTATCGAGGATATCCAGCAGGATGCGCACACTCTCGCGCCCCATCTCCTCGGCAGGCTGCACGAGGGTCGTCAGCGTCGGGCTCACGTATTCCGAAACGGTCAGGCCGTCTATCGCGATGACGGAGCAATCCTCCGGAACACGGCGGCCGCGGTCCTCAAGTGCCTTCATTGCGGAGATCGCCATCGTGTCCGACAGCGTGAACACAGCGGAAAGTCCACGCCGCTGTCGATAAGGCGGCACATGCCGGTGTAGCTCTCCGGCATTTCAAAGCAGCCGCTGGTCTCGGCGACGAGCGCAGGGTCAAAGGTACAATGCCGTTATCGCGCAGCGCGGCGCAATACCCATTATAGCGCAGCTCGCTGACGGAGCGGTCATTGCAGCTCGGCAGCAGGACGGCGATGCGGCGGTGCCCGAGCTTGATGAGCGATTCGACCGCCTGATAGGCCGTTTTATGGTCATCCACCGTGACGGAGGAAAAGTCTCCTCGCGGAGAGTTCCCGAGAAGCAATTGGAGTAGGAGCAGCAGACGTAGGGCACACCGATGAGCGAAAGCTCCGCCGGGGTGTAATCATAACGCCCGCCAAGGAAGAGCAGGGCGCGCAGCTTCTTCTCACGCTCTAAGATCGCGCCGGCCTTTATCTCGTCCGCGTCCGAATCGATGAAGCGCAGCACCATGTTATAGCCGCTCCTGTCGATCTCGCTGCTGACGGTCTTGAGCATGTCCGAAAAGAAGAGGTTGCACATGCCGCGCACGACGACGCCTATCGCGTCCGACTGGCGGCTGACAAGGTCACGCGCGCTGTTGTTGGGAATGTAGCTCTCGGCCTCGACGACCGTGAGCACCCTGCGGCGCACGGCCTCGCTCACGTCAGGCCGGTTGTTGAGCACACGGGAGACGGTACTGACGCTGACCGCTGCACTGTTTGGCTATATCCTTGATCGTCATGGTACGACAGCTCCTGACCCTGTTTGCTAAAACGTTTCCGGCATCGTTCCCGGTAACGTTACCAATCCTCTTTGATCTCATAATAGCAAGCATTACCGGCAAAGTCAACCGAACAAATGCGGATAGAAAAACTTTGGAGCATTAAACAATTTGTGATTAAATTTTTGGCGATTTTAACAACAACCGAAAGCGGTTCCAAGGCTTCGGGAAACGGCGAATAGGCAAAATCTATAAAATCCCGGACGGTTTTCACCGTCCGGGATTTATAAGCAAAACTTTATTTCAGATCCTTGTTTCTGAACAGATAGCCGATGAACATTATCACCGCGAAGACTATCAGGTACCAGAGGTTTGCAAGCCCGTGGCCGACGATGCAGGCGTACACCATGAACAGTGAGCCTATTATCGCAAGCGCTGGGATAACGAAGCGGCGCATGACCGTCTCATCGGTGGCCTTGCGCATCCACTGGATGAAGATGGGCAGATACATCGCGTAAATGGTGATGATCGGCAGCTCGAGGAGTCGAACAGGAAGGGGACGCTCTCAAGCGCGGTGCCCTCGAAGGCGACGGCTCCGCTCCACGTCCCGGCGAGGTTCGACAGATAGAAGTACGTGCCCCATATTGCGCAGAACAGCAGGCCGATAACGGCGGAGTTCGTCGGCATGTTGGAGACTTTATCTATCTGCCGGAAGAGCTCGGGCTTCGGCCCTCATTGCGCGCGGCGAGCGAGTACATGCCGCGGCAGCAGCCGAGCATCAGGCCGTTCATCGTGCCGATGCAGGAGATGGCGATGAAGAGGTTGAGGATATTGCCGAGCACGCCGCCGAAGATGTTCGTGAACGCGGTGGTCGCGCCGTCGTTCATCAGCACGTCGACAGTCGCGCCGCCGGCAACGCCGACATAGTAAGAGATATAGGTGACGATGATGATTATCCCGCCGATGATAAGAGCCTTGGGCAGGTTGCGCTTTTGCGTCCTTGAGCTCTGCATTGATGGAGGTCGCGATTATCCAGCCCCTCATAGGCAAAGGACGTCGCGCAGACGGCGGCCAGCAGCGGCGCGCCGACGTTCCCGGAGACTGCGCCGGTCGCAAAGTTGCTCTGGAGCATATGCGCCGGGCTTACAAGACCGACGATAACGCCGACCACTGCCATCAGGAACAGCGGGATGAGCTTTATAACGGTGGTGGAGGTCTGGAGCTACCGGCAAGTTCTTTGGGGAGAGCGCGTTCACGACATACGCGCAGACGAGATAGAACAGCATCAGCGCGAGGCACTCGGGCCCGATGATGCAGCCGCCCTCAGAGGCCGGGACTATCAGCGGGAAATCCGGCCAGCAGGAGGTGATGAACACGAGGGTATAGCGCGCGGAGAGCCACGAGAGCACAGACGTGAGCGTGGGGTAATAGGTCGTCGTCAGGAACCAGCCGATATAATACCCGTACTTCTTGCCGACCGTGGCCTCGGCATAGTCGACGATGCCGTTGACCTTTTTTCGTAGCGCTGCGCCATGGCGGCAAAGGCCAGGATGCAGATTATCATTATCGTGCCGCCGATGATCCATGCGAGGATGCCGAGCGGCATGTTGCCCCTCGGTCTTCTGGAGAACGGTCTGCGCCTTGAAGAACACGCCGGAGCCGATGACTATACCGACGACCATGCATATCGCGGTGAACAGGCCAAACTTTTCTCAAGCTTAGTTTCCATATGCTTGTCCTTCTCATTCGATATCAGGACATAATGTGAAACTACTATACCATCTATGGCCTAAAAGTCAAGTTCACCTAACAAATATCAAGTATTAAATATAGTAATGGGTCACATTTCGAAGCAGCATATCACACATCAAGGAACTCCGCAAGCTCCGGGACGGACTTGAAGTACCAGCGGCAGTTTGCGCGCATGAAGTCCTCGATGGACTTTATATCGTTTGCCCAGCCGACGGCGGCGAAATCCACCCCGCAGCTCAGCGCCATGTCATAGCCGGGCTTGAGGTCGTCTAACATCAGCAGGTCGCCCGCGGAAAGGCCGAAGCGCTCCATTATATCCTCGAGCGGGAACGGCGCGGGCTTGCGCTGTTCGGGCGGATAGTCCCAGCCGTAGACGGCGTCGGGCTCGGGCAGAGAGTTTGCCTTATAGTCGCGCCGGATGTTATGTTCAAGCGAATGGGACACGACGCATATAAGCCCGCCCTCCTCCTTCTGGCGCTCCATTATCTCACGGATGCCGGGGTAGGCGAGCGGGATGTGGTTCTCCACGTAGGCGCGCCAGTATTCAAGCTCGTCCTGCAGCGCGGCGTCGTCCATGCCGTAATCCTCGCGGCACATCTCGACAAAGCCGGGGGCGAAGTTCTTTTTGAAGTAATCCTCGAGTGAGCAGGTGCGCCCGGGGTAGCGCGAGTTGAGGTATTCCTGAAAGCAGGGGTGGTGTATCGTCGCGGTGCTGTTCACGACAGTGTCGTCGTGGTCGAAGACAAGGCATTTGTATTTCATATGTGACCTCTCGTTTTTGAGTTTTGTCCTATTCTACCATGACCGCGCCGGTTTGAATAGTGCGAAAATAAAGCCTGCCTTGCGCCGTGCGTACTTTTGATGTAATATACATTATAAGAAACCACATCAGGAGCGGCCTATGCTTATAATGAAGCCCTGCCCGGGAATACGGGTGCAGAAAATTTACATTCCCTCAGGAGCCCGGCGCATCCCTGCACTGGTGCTGTCACCGGAGGAGCTTTTCTGCCCCGGCGGCGGGAGTGCTGTGGATCCACGGCGGCGGGTACATTTCCGGCATGAAGGAGATGGTGTACATCTCCCGCGCCGTTGAGTTAGTGAAGAGCTTTGGCGCTGTCGTCGTCTCCCCGGCTACCGGCTCGCGCCGTTTTCGCCGTACCCCGCGGCGATAGACGACTGCTACGCTGCGCTGCTTTTACATGAAGGAGCACGCGGCGGAGCTCTGGGTGCGTGAGGATCAGCTCATGGTCGGCGGAGAGAGCGCTGGCGGCGGCCTGTGCGCCGCGGTCTGCATCAAGACGCGGGACACTGGAGAGGTGAACGTCGCCTTTCAGATGCCGCCCTACCCGATGCTTGACGACCGGGACACCGAAACCTCGCGCGATAACCACGGGCGCGTGTGGAACACATGGAAGAACCACTTCGGATGGCGCTGCTATCTGCGCGGCACCGACCGGGAGACGCTGCCGCCATACGCCGCGGCCGCCCGCGTTGAGAACATGGAGGGGCTGCCCCGGCGTACACCTTCGTCAGCACCGGCGAGCCGTTCTACGCCGAGACGCTGGAGTATATCCGTCGGCTCAAGGACTGCGGTATACCCGCGAGCGTGGATGTTTATGAGACGGATATGCACGTCCTTTGACATGATGCGCCCAAAGGACGCGCTCAGCATCGAGGCCGCGCGCCGCTTCAACGAAAGCTTCGCCTACGCCCAGGCGCACTACTTTGCTGCAGAATGAAAAATCACAGGCGGCACGGAAATTCGTGCAGCCTGTGATTTTTCAATATTCACCTTACTTATCCAGCCATGCGCAGGCTGCGAGCGCCGCGACGGAGCCGTCGGACATGGCGGTCGTGAGCTGGCGGACGGACTTTGCGCGGCAGTCGCCCGACGAAAACGCCGGGGCAGACGGTCAGGCAGTCCTCGCCCGAGGCGGCGGAGCCGCCCTTGTCGAGAGAGATGAGCCCGCTGAAAATCTTCGGTATCGGGCGCGGCCGATGGAGACGAAGAGCCCGGACACCGGCAGAACACGGCGCTCGCCGCCCTGCTCGACTCGACACCGAGAGCTTCGTCCCCGCCGATCAGCGCGCTTATCTTCGCATCGAGCACGAACTCCACATTGGCCTTTGCCGCGCAGCGCCTCGACGAGCATTGCCTCGCCGCGGAAGCTGCCGCGCCGGTGGATGAGATACACCTTGCGGCAAATTTCGCTCAGCAGCATCGCGTCGGACAGCGCGCTGTTGCCGCCGCCCGAGACGGCGACATCCTGCCCGGCGAAGAATGCTCCGTCGCACACGCTGCAATAGCACACGCCGCTGCCGGTGAGCCGCTCCTCGTTCTCAAGACCGAGGGTGCGCGGCTTCGCGCCGGTCGCAATTATGAGCGCGCGGCAAGTATATTCCGCACCGGACGCGCATACACGGTCTTTTCCTCACCCGCGGCGGACACGGACACGACCTCCTCAAGCTCGACCTCCGCGCCCTGGTTCATCGCCTGCTCCAGCAGCATGTCGCCCATCGCGCGCCGCTGACGGAGATGTAGCCGGGGAAGTTTTCAACATTAGTGCTGCGCTGATCTGCCGCCGAAGGCGGCCTTCGATGACCAGCACGCTCTTGCCCGCGCGCCTTATATATGTCGCCGCGGTGAGCCCCGCGGGGCCGCCGCCGATAACTATTACATCATAGATCATATTCATACATCCTCAATAACAAAGCCCGGTTTATCCGGGCTTTGTTTTTTATTATAGGTGATCGCTTATGCCTGCGCGTTCAGGAATTCCTTGATCGCACCCGCGCCCGCGAACTTCTCAAAGCTCGCCGTCGGTGATGACAAGGGTCGGAGCCTGCTTGACGCCGTAGTTGAGCGCAAGCTCAACATTGTCCCCGGCCATCAGCTTCTCATACTTGAAACCGGCTTTGTCGAGATAAGAGCAGGCGATGCGGCAGTTGGGGCAGGTCGGCGTTGCGAAGAGCATCGCTCTCGCGCCGGCGTGGACTTCGCCCCTCATGCTCGCCGTTCTTCGCGGTGTGCTCCTCGGCCTTAGGGAGCGGTCTCCTCGATCGGCCCGTTGTGCTTGGAGCACGGAGTGATCGATGACGTATTCCTTGCGCTCCTTGTACTCCTGGGTCTTACCGGCGTTCCAGTTCTGCACTGGGCGATAGTAGCCGGTGATGCGGCTGTAGACCTCGGTAGGCTCGCCGCACTCAGGGCAGGTGAAATGCTCGCCGCTGATGTAGCCGTGGTGCTTTGCAGACGGAGTAGGTTGGAGAAAGGGTGTAGTATGGCAGCTCGTAGTTCTCGGCGATCTTGCGCACGAGGTTTGGCAGCTGCTCCAGTCAGGCAGTTTTTCGCCGAGGAAGGCGTGGAAGACGGTGCCGGAGGTGTAGCGCGTCTGGAGATCGTCCTGAATGTCGAGCGCGGCGAAGATATCGTCGGTGTAGCCGACAGGCAGGTGCGAGCTGTTGGTGTAGTACGGGGTGTCTCCTTCCTTCGCTGCGGTGATGATGTCGGATAGCGTTCGCGGTCATGCTTGGCAAAGCGATAGGTGGTGGATTCTGCTGGGGTGGCTTCGAGGTTGTAGAGATCGCCGTACATTTCCTGATAATCAGCTCAGGCGGTCGCGCATAATGGTTGAGCACTTCTTGGTGAATTTCTGGGTCTCGGCGTGGGTGAGATCGGCGCGCAGCCAGTTGGCGTTGAGGCCGACTTCGTTCATGCCGATGAGGCCGATGGTGGAGAAATGGTTGTCAAAGCTGCCGAGGTAGCGCTTGGTGTATGGATAGAGGCCAGCGTCGAGCAGATTGGTGATGACGGTACGCTTGGTCTTCAGGGAACGCGCGGAGCGCGTCCATGGATGGTCGAGACGTGCGTAGAAATCTGCTTCGTCCTTGGCGAGATAGGCGATGCGCGGCAGGTTGATGGTGACAACGCCGACGGAGCCGGTGCTTTCCCCGCTGCCGAAGAAGCCGCCGCTCTTTTTGCGCAGCTCGCGCAGATCGAGACGGAGACGGCAGCACATGTGCGCACGTCGCTGGCTGCATGTCGCTGTTGATGTAGTTGGAAAAATATGGCGTGCCGTATTTGGCGGTCATTTCAAAAGAGCAGGCGGTTGTTTTCCGTTCGGACCAGTCGAATTCCTTGGTGATGGAATAGGTTGGGATCGGATACTGGAAGCCTCGGCCGTGGGCGTCGCCTTCGATCATGACTTCGATGAAGGCTTTGTTGACCATGTCCATTTCACGCTTGCAGTCGCCGTAGGTGAAATCCATTTCCTTGCCGCCGACGATGGCGGGCTGATCCTTGAGGTCGTTTGGAACAGTCAGTCGAGCGTGATGTTGGAGAATGGCGCCTGGGTGCCCCAGCGGGACGGCGTGTTGACACCATAAATGAAAGACTTTCGATGCATTTCTTGGTCTGGTCGTAGGTCAGGTTGTCGGCTTTGACGAATGGCGCCAGGTAGGTGTCGAACGAGGAGAACGCCTGCGCGCCCGCCCATTCGTTCTGCATGATGCCGAGGAAGTTGACCATCTGGTTGCAGAGGGTGGCAGAGGCTTGGCTGGCGGAGGAGGTTATCTTGCCCGGAATGCCGCCGAGGCCTTGCTGGATCAGCTGCTTCAGGCTCCAGCCGGCGCAGTAGCCGGTGAGCATGCTCAGATCGTGCAGGTGCAGATCGCAGTTGCGGTGCGCGTTGGCGATCTCCTGATCGTATACTTCGCTGAGCCAGTAGTTTGCGGTGATCGCGCCGGAGTTCGAGAGAATGAGACCGCCGACGGAGTAGGTGATGACGCGCCAGTCCTCGATGTTGAGGTACTTGTCGACAGTCTCTTATAATCGAGGAATAAGAGGACTTGGTGTTGCGACGGTAGAGGATGTGGTTCAGCGCCAGAAAGTCAATGACGCTGTCGTTATAATCCGTGCCGGTGGCGTCAAACGCCTTCTTGATTGCGGCGGCAATCTTGTTTATGTCGAACTCCACTATTTTACCGTCGCGCTTTACTACCTGATACAATTCTTTATCCCCCCTGTCTTTGGTATATCAGACACTGACCTGCACCGACGGAACGTATTCCGCCGCCGCGTCGGCCAGCGAGTGCATTTCTGCTTCGTCATAGGCGCCGAGCCCTGCGGATATCCAGCACATGGCCGGAATCCTTGAACTGCTGGAGGTAATACTCCTTTGCGCCGCTTATCCATTTTGCCGCATCCCTGACGCTCTCGCGCGAGTGCAGCCCTTTTACAACGGTCGTCCTGAACTCATAGTCCACGCTGCCGCTCAGAAGAAAATCCTTCCGAGCGCTCTATCGCGTCAAGGTCGAGCCTGCCGATCCCCGCGGTCTTCGCGTAAAGCTCAGGCGAGTTCTTTATATCCATCGCGACCCTGTCCACAAGCCCCGCGCGGACGATGTCCATGAGCCTGTCGGGAAAGGAACCGTTAGTGTCGAGCTTTATCCTGAAGCCGAGCGCGCGCACCTTTTCGAGAAATGCGCCGATGTCGCTGTGCAGCAGCGGCTCGCCCCGGTTATCGCGACGCCGTCGAGCACGCCCACGCGCTTTTTAAGAAAGCTCAGCACCTGCTCCTCGTCCGTGTCGTGCGCCAGTTCCTCCGGCAGCACCAGAGGGGCACAAAAGAACGGGCAGCGGAAGTTACAGCCGCCGGTGAACACCGTGCAGGCGACAAGGCCGGGATAATCCAGCAGAGTCAGCTTCTGCAGACCGGATATAAGCATGCCGCATCCTCCTTCGCGTTAGCATCGCGCTGTCATCGTGCTTGTATATAATAAGGCCACATGCCGCGCTTGTCAATAGCAAAAAATCACTATATATTGATTACAAAATCGAAAAACTTGGTTTCTGGCACAAAATATAGTGCCATCCCGCGCGGCACGCGCAGAAGACACTGACGGCTATTCTAATAGCAAGCCTAACAATTTTCAAGGGCAAAACGGGTAAATCGTGCAAAGTTGTAATAACTGACTATTTACGGCGGCCGAAACTATGCACTATATAAATTTCGGACACTTGCGGGAAAACCGCACCGGTGATATAATTTATCTTCGTGTGCTATTACTATAGTAAGAAAATAACGGAAGATCGTATAGTGAAGAAATGAAAGGACGTGAAACCATGTGCGGCATAGTAGGTTACGTTGAAAGAGCAGGCCGCCCCATTCTTGCTGGACGGGCTGAAAGGCTCGAATACCGCGGGTATGACTCTCTGCCGGTCTCGCCGTTCTCGGCAGGCGCGGCTTACAGGTAAAGAAATCAAGGGGCGTTGAGGCGTCCTCAAGGCGCTGACGGATAACGGACGCAGCCTCACCGGCACGCTGGCATCGGCCATACGCGCTGGGCGACGCATGGCGAACCGAACGACATAAACTCCCACCCGCACCTGAGTGAGGGCAGGAACATCGCCGTCGTGCATAACGGCATCATCGAGAACTATGTTGAGATAAAGGAATTTCTTATCTCTCAGGGTATGCACTTCAGATCCGAGACCGATACCGAGGTCGTCGCGCAGCTGCTCGAGTATTTCTATGACAGCTGCGGGGACTTTATGGCCTCTGTCTACCGCGTGCTCGACCGCATCGAGGGCGCATACGCCCTGGGTATCATGTGCAAGGACACGCCCGACAGCTTCGTCGCCGCACGCAAGGATGCGCCGCTGCTCCTCGGCTACGGCGAGGGCTGCAATTTCATCGCCTCTGACGTTACTGCGCTCATCAAGCATACGCGCGATGTGGCATATATGAACGACGGCGAGGTCGCCCTCGTCTCCGCCGACGGCATCCAGGTCTTTGATGAATACGGCCAGCCCGTCGAGAAAGAGCACAGCTATGTCGACTGGGACGTCAGCGCTGCCGAAAAAGGGCGGCTATCCGCACTTCATGTTCAAGGAGATCATGGAGCAGCCCGAGGCCGTGCGCAAGACCATCTCCCCGAGAATAAAGGAAGGCCAGATCGTTTTCGATGAGCTGAGCCTTAGTGAGGACTTCATCCGCAGCCTTGACAGGACATTCATCGTAGCCTGCGGCTCGTCCTACCATGTCGGCATGGTCGGTAAGTATAATCTTGAGCGGCTTCTGAGAAAGCCCGTGGATGTGCAGCTCGCCTCGGAGTTTCGCTATGCCGATCCCCTCGTCGGGCCGAACAGCCTTGTCATCGTCATCAGCCAGTCGGGCGAGACGCTCGATACCATGGCCGCGCTCCGCGAGGCGCGCCGCCCGGCGCGAAGATCCTCTCCATCGTGAACGTCGTCGGCAGCTCCATCGCCCGCGAGTCGGACGATGTCCTCTACACCTGGGCAGGTCCCTGAGATCGCCGTCGCTACCACCAAAGGCTTACAGCACGCAGCTTGTGCTGCTGGATATGCTCGGCGTTTATTTTGCCAAGGTCTGCGGCAGCATCGGCGACGCGGAGTATGAGGAGATCGTCGAGGAGCTTCTTGCCCTGCCTGTCAAGATGGAGGCCGTGCTCGAGGATATCGACGAGATAAAAGTACCTCGCCTCCCGCTACTTCAATCATAATTCCATCTTCTTCATCGGGCGCAACCTTGATTACGCCCTCGGCCTTGAGGGCAGCCTCAAGCTCAAGGAGATCTCCTATATCCACTCCGAGGCCTACGCATCGGGCGAACTCAAGCACGGCACCATATCCTTATCGAGGACGGTACCCTCGTCGTTGCGCTCGGTACCTATAAGCCGCTGTTTGAAAAGACGCTCTCGAACATCATCGAGGTCAAGGCGCGCGGGGCGGATATCGTGGCCCCTGACGGCGGAGAGCAAAGCCGCCGATATGCGCAAGACGGCGGAGAACGTGCTCTCCGTGCCGGATACCCATGTCATCCTCCAGCCCTCCCTCGGCGTCATACCGCTCCAGCTTTTCGCGTATTATGTGGCGCTGCACAAGGGCTGTGACATAGACAAACCACGCAATCTGGCCAAGTCCGTCACCGTTGAGTGAGCAAAAAAGACTGATATTACTGTAGAATACTGCACAAAAAAGCGGCGAATACTTCAAATATTTCTTGTACTTTTCCGGTGCCTGTATTATAATAAATCTCTGGTTCAGGCGGAGCTGCCGCGCATTGGGGCGCAGCGCGTCCGCCTGCTGGGAAACCGAAGGAAGGAGCTGTTACTTAATGGTCAATATCAGCAGCAGCAAGGGAAACATCAGCATTACCGATGAGGTTCTGACCTACCTTGCGGGCGACGCGGCTACCAGCTGCTTCGGCGTCAAGTGGTATGGCAGGGCGCAGCAAGGACGGCGGTCCGCTCCAGCTTCTGCGCAGGGAATCGATGTCCAAGGGCGTTGAGGTGCACTATAACGGCGACGGCAGCGTATCTCTCGAGCTGCATATCGGCGTCGACCACGGCGTCAATATCGCGGCAGTTTCACGCAGCATTATGAATACAGTCAGCTATAAGCTCACGAAGGCCGCCGGAGTCCCGGTCAAGAGCGTTGACGTTTATATTGACACGATCATCGGATAAAAATTCCGGCATGGGAGGTCCCATGCCATGCGGAGGTACATTCAATTGAGAAATTATATAGACGCCGCTGCCTTCAAAGAGATGATACTCTGCGCCAACGCAGCGCTCCATGCCAATGTTCAGGCGATAAACGACCTCAACGTTTTCCCCGTGCCCGACGGGGGATACCGGCACCAATATGGCGCTGACCATGGATAAGGCCGCGACGGAGCTTAAGAAGAAAGAGTTCGATACGATAGCCGCGGCGGCGGAACTGCGTGGCTTCCGCGCTGCTCCGCGGCGCGCGCGGCAACTCCGGCGTTATCCTCTCCCTGCTCTTCAGGGGCATCTCCAAGCGCCTCAAAGGGCTCGATACCGCCGGCGCACAGGAGTTCGCCGGTGCGATGCAGGACGGCGTCGACGCCGGCTATAAGGCCGTTATGAAGCCCGCCGAGGGCACCATCCTACCGTCTCGCGCATGGCGGCAGCTGCCGCCGTCGAAGCGGCGAACGCCGGCGCGGGCCTTGAAAGCTGCCTTGACTGCGCCATCAAGGCAGGCAGCGACGCTCTGGCCGAGACCGTGAACCAGAACCCTGTGCTCAAGAAGGCCGGAGTCATTGACGCCGGCGGTCAGGGCTATATGTACATCCTCGGCGCGATGCTCGCCTCCTACCGCGGTGAGATCACCGCTCCCGAGAACGTGGACGAGATCGTCGAGACCGAGAAGGAGAGCAGTGCTTTTCGATGTGTTCGACACGGAGGATATCACCTTCGCGTTCGATACGGTCTTTATCGTGCGCAAGCATGATCCCGATGTTGACCTTGAGCCGCTGCGCAAGTATCTCACCAGCATCGGTGACAGCCTTGTTATCGGCGAGGACGATGAGACCTTCAAGGTCCATGTCCACCAACATCCCCGGCAACGCCCTCAACGAGGCGCAGAATTTCGGCACGCTGGAGCTTGCGAAGATCGAGAACATGCGCACCCAGCATGACGATATCCTTGCCGGTAAGCACGTCCAGACGACGGACGACCTCGATGCCATCGAGCGCGAGCTTGAGGAGGCGAGAGGAGCAGTACTGTAAGAGCGTGAAGGACTACGGCGTTGTCACCGTGTGCGCGGGCAAAGGTCTTGAGGGTCTGTTCAAGGAGCTCGGCGCGGACGGTATCGTCACCGGCGGCCAGACCATGAACCCTTCGACCGACGATATCCTCAAAGAGATAAACCGCACCCCGGCAAACACCGTTTTCGTGCGCCGAACAATAAGAACATCATCATGGCGGCGGAGCAGTGCGTCCGCCTGAGCGATAAGAAAGTTATCATCATCCCGACGAGGACAGTGCCGCAGGGTTCCGCTATGCTGAACTTCAACCCCGAGGAGACCGAGGAGAACCTTATCGCCGCGATGAACGAGGCCGCCGGCAATGTCCACACCGCTATGGTCACCTATGCCGCGCGCGACTCGGACTTTGACGGCCATGAGATCCACGCGGGCGAATATCTTGCCCTGCTCGACGGCGCTCTGCTCGGCAGCTACAGCAGCGAAAAGACCCTCTTCAAGGAGCTGAGCTGGGCGTTCGACGAGCTGAGCCCCGAGTTCATCACCGTCTATTACGGCAGCGACGTTGCCGAGGACAAAGGCGAACGAAGCCGCGGAGACGATCATCGGCTGCTTCCCGGACGCTGAGGTCAGCGTCGTCAACGGCAACCAGCCCGTGTATTACTACATGATTTCTGTGGAGTGATAGGTATGTCTGATATTTTGATAAGATCGAGCTGCACGACTGCCCGTTCTGCGGCGGCGCGGGATTGCTCGAGGAAGAGCAGGGCTGGTGCTGGTACGCCATGTGCGTCGACTGCGGCTCCCAGACCGCGGCTTTCAGCTATAAGACCCCTGAGGAGCGCGAGCAGGCCGCACGCGAAGCCGCGCTTGTGTGGAACCTCGGCAAGATAGTCCGCGCAAACCCGAACGAGTAAAACATATAATATAACAAACATCCACGGCAGTAAGAACAACCTGCCGTGGATGTTTGTTAATTTCTGCTCAGCCGCTTCATCCTGCCCAGCACCGCAGTGGCGATGAGCGTTATGACCTCGGTCACGAGCGGCGCGAGCCATATGGACTCTGCACCGAATATGAGGCGGGAGACAGAAGATCATCAGCGCCTCGAGCACAATGCCGCGCCCCATGCGTATGGCGACGATGGCAGCGCCGCCCATCGGGAACATTGCCGCGACCGCGACCACCGTCGTGATAAACGGCACCGCAATATTGACTGCGTCGAGCGCCGCTGAGCCGATGCCCTGCCCGACAAATATGCCGTCGACTACGTTATACAGATACGTTACGAACAGCCCGCCCGGCGCGGGTGCGCACAAATCTATTACATAGTCACCTTTTGGTAACTCTTGAAGCGCGTTTGGAGGACTCTTGCAATATTTTGAATGTTACACTATAATAGGAGTGTAACATTCAAAAAGGAGTGCTGCATATATGCTTACAAAGGAAGAAATGCCCACCTGCCCGGTAGCGACCACCGTGGCGCTGATCGGGAGCAAGTGGAAGCTGCTCATCATACGAAACCTGATGGATCGTCCCTGGCAATTTAATGAGCTGAAAAAAGGACCTGGAGGGCATCAGCCAGAAGGTGCTGACGGACAGTCTGCGCTCCATGGAGGCTGACGGCCTGGTCACCACGCACCGTTTATCCCGAAGTCCCGCCGCGCGTGGAATATACACTGACGGAGCTCGGTTACAGTCTCCGCCCGATACTGGAAGCGATGCGCGTCTGGGGCGAGGACTACAAGGCCGCGCACAAATAAAAATAAAACGGCGGCAGCGAAAAGAAAAAATCGCTGCCGCTCTTATCACAGATTTATTTCTCTTATGAAATCATCTGCCATATTCTCGGTGTTTATTATCCCGTAGATGCCCATAGTTGCAACCTCGTTCATTACGGAGGTATTTATGGATAAGAAAAGAGCTTATGCGCGCGGTCAAGTTCACGTTGTTTTCAATCAGCGCAGGGATCATCCAGCTGCTGAGCTTTACCCTGATGAACGAAGTCTTCCACTGGAGCTACTGGGTGTGCTATCTGACGGCGCTTATATTGTCGGTCCTCTGGAATTTCACGCTCAACCGCAAGGTGACGTTCCGCTCGGCTAATAATGTCCCAATCGCGATGCTTAAGGTCGCGGCCTATTATCTTGTGTTCACGCCGCTGTCCACCTGGGGAGGGACTGGCTCACCGGTATAGGCTGGAACGAGTATGTTGTGCTTGTTGTTTCCATGCTGCTGAACTTTGCAACGGAGTTCCTGTATGACCGTTTTGTTGTGTTCGGCGGGAGCATCGATACCGCGATGTCAAAAAATGTGCGGGATCCTGAAATTTGCTCTTGACAAATCTGTAAAAAAAGGTATAATAATCCTTGCTTTTAGCGGGATTGTGTAGTGGTAGCACAGCGGACTCTGACTCCGTATGCGAGGGTTCAAATCCTTCTCCCGCTGCCAAATAAGTTGCCTGATTTGTCTACCAGATAAATCAGGCAATTTTCTTGCTTTTGGGGCTAAAACAAGGAAAAATACTGTAAAATCAGAGAAAACCGGCTTCGGAATGGCGATCACAGCCAGACTGAGGCCGGTTTTTTGCGTTTTCAGGCCAAAAATCCCGCGCACCTTTTACTTCAAATTAACTGAGCAAAGTAGGCGGGAAAAAGGTAGCGGTGGGTGAATTCGAACCGAAGAACGACATGATGCAATGACGAACCAAGCAACCTTTCGCAAAATTGTCATGGTTAATTATTGAAAACCAAAAAGGCATGTTATAATTTAAAATGTATTCCCGTGTGAAACTGTATGACACGATACGCATAGAAGAAAATGAGCGCTCGTATAAAACTCTTTCTGCAAAATGTACATCTTTGCGTGTTATGCTGATTGCATCCTGCAAAACCGCAAAAGGAGAATGTGAAATGAACATAACCGGGGCTTGACTTGTCCTTGTTCCCGGTGTATACTGTATCTGTCAGTTCGACTGACAGATACATGGGAGAGGATTACTTGCCGCACGAGGAACAACGGGAGAAAAACATCCGGCTGGTTACGGAAAAGGCCCTGGACTGTTTTCTTGAAATCGGAATCGAGAAAACAAAGATTGCAGACATTGCACGGCAGTGCGGTCTTACCGAGCGGTCGGTGTTCCGGTATTTTTGAAACCAAGGCGGATCTGGTTCTGGCCGCTTCCCTGCTGTACTGGAACCGGGTGTTGGAACGCATTGACCAGATGTTTCAGGAGGACAGTCCCCAAAGCAGCACAACCGGCTTGGAGGATGCGGCAAAGATTCTTGTCTGCTATTCCAGGCTCTACCGGCTGGACCCCAAAGGGATGCGCTTTACCCTTGATGCAGAGCTTACACTGCACAATGCAGGAAGGCTCCACGAGATCAAGAACCAGCCGCCCGAGTCCTTTGAAACCTCCAACGGCCCCCATGGCCAAGGCCATCCGAAAGGGGCTTGCAGACGGCTCCATCAGTCCAGATGTGGATGTGCGGGAGATTTACTACAACTCCTATGACGCGATTCTGGGAATCATGCAGCGCCTTTCTATCGGCGGCACCCCCAGCGCCAGAGAGTTGGACTACGACAGCCGGATGCTCCATTTAAGCCAGTTGTTCGTAAGGGCTCTGAGCGGCAAATAACTTTATACACTTCAAATCCCGATTCATCGGGATTTGCGTTTTTCCCTCTTATGTCAGTATAACTGACATAAGAGGGGGAGAAAAATAACACATAGAAAGAAGGGCGGCAATGAAAGAACTGAAACATCTGATCTACTTTGAGAATCTTCTGGAAGACGCAAACAACGAGCTTGTGCGGAAAGCGGAGGCAGAGGGGGACCTGGCCATCGGTTACACCTGTTTCCATGCGCCGGAGGTACTGCTGAACCTGGGGAACTGTTTCTCGGTCCGGCTCCGTGCCCCGCATACCAACTCTATGGAGCTGGCCACCTATTACATGGCCAACAACAGCTGTGAAGTTCTCCCCGGGCGCTGCTGGAGCGGGCGCTGGAGGGCAACTACAGCTTTCTTTTCATGCCATGGCCGGTGTGGACGTCTGCGAAGCCAACAACCGCGGCCATTGAGAACATGGAAATCATGCATATGCAGGAGAGGACAAGGAGAAGTTCTTCTACTGCAATCTGATATCCCCCTACTCTGACGATGAGGACTGCGTTGAGCATATCCCAGAACAGGTCTCCCGAAAGATCCTGAAGCCTTTGCGGGAAAAAACTATGGGGTGGACACTTCAGATGCCGCCATCCGTGCGGCAGTCCGGGAACATAACGAGGTTCTGCCGCATCCTCACGGAGATCGGGGAATTGCGCAAGCTGGACATTCCGCCCATCACCGGCTATGAGTTTGCCGTTCTGGTTCTGGGTGAGCTATACCTGTCCCAAGCGGCTGATTCTGCCTCTACTGCGGGAAACGCTGGAAGAAATTCGGACCCGCCAGGTTGATCCTGAAAAAATTACCGGGTTCGGGTGGCGGTGGTCGGCTCCGAAATTGATGACCCCAATCTGATCGGTCTGATCGAGAGCTGCGGCGCTCTGGTGGTGGCGGATCGCTTCTGCTACGGCAGCTTTCCCGGCCGGCAGGAGATTGCGCTTTCCGATCAGGAGGACGCCCTGACTCAGGTCTGCCGCTGGTACCTGCAAAACACTGAGTGCCCCCCTGCCAGAGCGCTCTCTGCACAGGGTCAAATACCGCAATGACCATGTGGCTCAGCTCGTCAGGGATTTCAGGGCGGACGGCGCCATTTATGAGCAGATGAAGTTCTGCACCTACTGGTCCTATGAGCGGGTCATTGCCAACCAGATCATGCCCAGAGATTACGGGGATTCAGGTTCTCTCCATCGACAGACCCTATATCGTGGGACAGAGCGGCCAGCTTCGCACCAGAGTGCAGGCTTTTGTGGAGAGTATTGAGATGAAGAAACTTCGCGCAGCCCGAAAGGAGGAGAAATAACATGGCGTATAACCCCAAAACCGGCAAGGGATTGGGCCGGTTCTACGACGCCAATCACCGTGCTTTCCGCGCCCGCGAATGGCGCGGCTTCCGGGACACCTTTTACGACTTTTTCCGCTGGCTCTATCTCTACGGCTTCATGGCCGTAAAGCTGGGCTGTCACCCCATCCTCATGGTAAAAGCCATGATGCGCTACCGTTGGATGGTGTCCTATCTCACCGCCGCCCACATGGTGGACCGGCACACCATGGGTCTGCGCGGCAAGGAGCTGCGCTATGCCCACAACCAGTTCTTCTCGGTTCTGCACAACTCGGTTCTCGGCGTGCGCGACATCATCGTCAGAGACGAGAACCTGCGCCCCAACAGCAAGCGGGCCGCAAAGCTGCGGGAGAACACCGTGATGTTCGACGAGATGACCCCCACCTGATCATGATGGGCTTTCCCACGGTCAAGTGGATCGACATTGCCATGTTTGCCATCGGTCTGCCCTCGAGGTCGATCAGAATGCAAGTATGTTCTACATAGACGCAATGGAGCATCTGGGTCTGCCGGCCGATGTCTGCCCGGAACCGGCTGCCGAAAGCGGCTGCGCCGTTGTGGATGACTATCCCCGGGTGGGCAAATGCTACTTCACCAGCTCCATGCCCTGCGACGGCGCCATTTCCCAGACCAATATCATGACACGCCACTTCAAAGACCTGCCCTCCTTCCAGATCACCCGCCACAGCGGGTGAATGAGCCGGAAGTGCAGACCTATGCGGTGAAGAATCTGAAAAAAGGCATCGCCTTTCTGGAGCAGCAGTTCAATGTCAAGTGGAACTGGGAAGCTTTTGGAAGAACGCCGAAATGTACAACGAAAGCTCCCGCTATATGATCGAAAAGTGGGATGTGAACTGCACCGATTATCCCCAGGTCTGCGGCGCCGCCCTTGCTCTTCAGCGGGAATATGAGTTCATGGGCCGCCGCCTGTATGGATGAGTTCATGCTCAAGACCGACCGCAAGGTCACAAAGATGATGCTGAAAGGTTATGAGCAGGACAAGGCGGCAGATGCCAACAAGCCCAAATACCGCTGCATTGTCTGGGCCTGCCCCCGCCCATTATTACACCAATTTCACCTATTGGACACAGCACTGCTGGGGTGTCACCTGTGTCAACGACATGGAGGCCATGCTCAGCTATCTGCCTATCACCATTGGTGACAAGGAACAGGCCCTTGCGGATCTGGTTCGCTGCTACGAAAAATGATGATGCGTTCCCACACCAATGGCGGCTATGTGAATCTGCTGGATGAGTGCTGGAAGATGTGCGAAAAGTTCAATGTGAACATCGTCATCATGTACGACCATGTATCCTGCAAGAACGTGGGCGGTCTGCACGGCCTGTTTGAGGATCAGGCGCGGGAGCGAGGCATTCACCTCATCTGGGTTCCCCACGATGTTATGGATCCCCGCACCGTTTCCCGCCGCGAGATGCGGGAAGCCTTCAACCAATACATGATCACCGTCTTGCGGAAGAGCCGCTGGATCCAACGCTGTTGGATTACGAAGACGCACTAAGCTGGTAAAGGAGGATAAAAAATGGCCTGGTACTGGATTGTTCTGATTGTGTCTGCAGCCCTTTTCGGTCTGCTGTTTCTTGCCTATATGACCAATGCGGACATGAAGCTCATTGAGAAGCTGTACGACGCGCTCATCAAATACCACGACAGCAAAAACCGTGGAAGAAAAATCTGATATGAGTCAAGGCGTTGTCTCAAAACAGCATAAAGGCTGTTGAGAGGCAGCGCCTTCAATGATATCCGTTCCACGCGGAAAGGATGATTTATCATTGTATCGCGGCATACCCTCCCCTCTAGCGCTCGCTCCATGGGGTTTTGGACAGTTGTTGCCGGCGGTATCATTTTCGTCATGTGAATTCTGTAATGAGCAGAGGAATGTCTTATCTGTATCCTTACATCCTTTTACCTTTAGAAAAAGACATTGGAGTACGAGATATACTCAGTTTGCTATGATATTGGCTGGTGTACTTTTGGGGCAAATACCCTGCCTCTACGCACCGTTTGGGGCAAATACAGCACATGGGTACACAGGCTATGATACAATAGCCTGTACTTTTTTGCGTATCTCCTTCAGAAAGCCCTGATATAAGCCAATTTGAGAGGCGGTGGGTTCTTTTTGACCCCACCGCCTCAAGTCTTATGTTTTTAGTTTTTATTTGGCAATACAGCATGAAAGCGTGCACCCGCACTTCAAACAATTTGGCGGTTATAGTTTACATAACTTGTTCTCTCTTTTTTGTTCTGCTTTTGCAATGACTGCACCCACGACCACGGCTTCTGTGATTGAGAGTATCTTGCCAAACATTTCCACAATTTGAACAGACCCAATAAATCATCTTTGACTGCCCCCGAGTCACTTCCGTCGGTTTCAAAGAATTCAGCGTTGGGTGCCATTCAGAAGCTAACTCGGGATCCGTTGTAGCCAAGTCATTTATTCCTGGAACTACAACCCTGTGTGCACAGCAGGGCAT
>VOFG01004180.1_pt1 | contig 41634 bp, 72 predicted proteins | sample 5384171 | NCBI WGS metagenome assembly VOFG01 (sample SAMN12384726, study PRJNA508395) | human gut metagenome | isolation source: healthy gut F | host: Homo sapiens
ATTCTCATTATATGCTTAAGTGGATTAGGTGATTAGTTTTATATGTATAAATATGGAAAGAGCTGTATTAAAAAGTTGTTATATTTTTCTCGCAATATGTATTGCAATTTTAGCGGTTTCATTTGGAGTTATGTGGGGGCTGTCTACTGATTATAAGTTCTATGGTGTACCAGTTCTTAATTACCATCAAGTAAACGATGAAAAACATTCTGCTTTAACATTCATGTTGATCGGTTTAGAACAGATGGAAAATCTACATAATCAGGGATATAAATACGATTACATTGGCTCAATTATATGATTATTTAGAAAATGGTACTGATTTACCCAATAAGCCAATTGTTATCACCTTTGATGATGGCTATGTAGATAACTATAAAATGCATTGCCTATATTAAAGAATACAATATGAAAGCTACCTTGTTTATGATTAGTGATGCAGCCAATACACCTGGCTTTGTTTCTACAGAACAAATGCACCAAATGGAAGCTGGTGGATTTGATATTCAAGGCCATACAAATCATCATAAAATCTTAACAAAAATTGATCCTACGGAATTACCAGATGCCTTCTTGGAGGGAAAACTTCTTTGGAGGGATTTTGGGTGAGCCTATTGAGTATCTGGCCTATCCTGGTGGTTTTAATGATATGCTCGTTCAATATGTTACTAAACAGTCTGGGTATAAAATGGCTTTCACTGTCCAACCAGGGACAGTAAAGCCAGGGGATAATTTATATGCTCTAAATCGACTAGCTGTATTCCAAGGAGATACACCGTATTTATCTTTCTGGTTGCGCCTACATTGTGCACCATTCATTCACTATACATGGTCATTACGTGATTTTTTACGCGATAATGGATGGCCTACATTAGCATCTATTATTCCGTTATTTTAGGAGGAATTATGTCTTACGAAGTTTAGCAAGACCATTACGTGTTGCAGTCTTAACTGTATCTGATACTCGTACATTAGAAACTGATAAAGGCGGTAATAAAGTACAAAATTTTTAGAACAAGCAGACCATATTGTGGCAGATCGTAAAATTGTTATTGATGATTACGATGAAATTAGAAATGCAATGATCCCATGGTGTAATGATGAATCTATTGATGTTATCATCTCTACAGGTGGTACGGGAATTGCTAAGCGTGATGTAACAATTGAAGCAGCTAATAGTCTCTATGAGAAACATATCCCTGGTTTTGGGAAATATTTAGATATTTGTCCTATACAGAAGATATTGGGACTAAGGCAATGGCTTCTCGTGCAGAAGCAGGGGTGAACAATAATACGTTAATGTTCTCTGTTCCTGGCTCTGTAGGTGCTGTTACTTTGGCAATGGGTAAACTCATCATTCCTGAAATGGCACATCTTATTCGTGAAATTACAAAATAATAAATTAAGACTGCTCATACGTGGGCAGTCTTTTTTATAATATAAATCAAAAAGTGATTTTATGGATATAAAAATATTCAGGTATAATCTAATTTATAGGCTTAAAATTTATATATGCTAATTCTCAATATATAAAACAATACCATTGCAGTATTGTTTTATTTCGATTATACTAGATTTAGTAATACGTTTGTCCGAGTGCACGAGAAAGGAGACCTTATGAAGTTAAATCAGGCCACGGATTATGCATTTCGCATGGTCTTACATATGGCGCTCTTACCTTCGGGAACGAAGCTAACGGGTTCTGTATTGGCTGAGCAAGAATTGATTCCAGAACGATTTTTGCTCAAGATTATGCGTAGTCTCATTGCAGCTGGGATTATGAAATCCTTTCGTGGTGTATATGGTGGGTTTGCCCTCAATCGAGACCCTCAAGAGATTTCATTGCTCGATGTAATTAGAGCGGTAGAAGGGGATGCGTATTTACAACGGTGTTTATATGATGTAGGTTCTTGCTCTAAGTCTTGTATGGGACATTGTGCTATCAATGAAGCGATGGGAACAATTCAGGACCAATTAATCAATCAGTTGGAGATGGTTAACTTTAAAACTCTTGCCCAACGTGAACAGTTGATTGAGTCTGAAGCGTTGCCATATTCACAAGCGCAATGATACAAGGTTTTTAGTGAAAGCTCATCAAGTGATGTAGGTATTTTATTCTAAGGAGGAAAACACATGTTTGAAGCTGTAGATTTAGCTCGATTACAATTTGCGCTAACATCTATCTATCACTGGTTGTTTGTGCCGTTCACACTAGGCATGACAGTGACTGTAGCTATCTTGGAGTGGACATATGTGTCTACTGGTAAAGAAGTATACAAAAAATGGCAAAATTCTGGGGCAAATTGTTCCTAATTAACTTTGCTATGGGTGTGGTAACTGGTATTGTTCAGGAATTCCATTTCGGTATGAACTGGGCAGAATATTCTCGTTTTATGGGTGACATTTTCGGCGCTCCATTGGCCCTTGAAGCATTAATGGCATTTTTCTTGGAATCTACATTTATGGGTGTATGGATCTTCGGTTGGGACCGCTTGAATAAAACTGTTCACGCTCTTGTAGCTACGTTGGTGGCATTAGGTACAAACCTATCCGCATTCTGGATTCTCGTAGCAAACTCCTTCATGCAACATCCTGTAGGTTATGTAATCCGCAATGGCCGTGCAGAGATGGAAAATTTCTTAACCATCGTTCAAAATGGCTATGTACCTGGACAATTTTTCCATATCGTATTGAATGGTTTATTAACAGCTGGTGTAATTATTATGGCAATCAGTGCTTGGCACTTATTGCGTAACAATGCGACAGATTTCTACCGTCGTTCCGCTAAATGGGGGCATGGTTATCGCACTTGTATTTGGTACTTTAGGCGCTTTGGCAGGTCATCATCAAGGTCAATACATTACAAAAGTACAACCTATGAAAATGGCTGCTATGGAAGCGTTGTGGGAAACACAAGATCCTGCTCCATTCTCTTTGGTAGCTAACATTGATACTAAAGCTCAAAAGAATACGGGTGCACTTGAAATCCCTGGTGGTTTATCCTTCTTGACTCAAAACTCCTTTACGTCTGGTAAGGTAGAAGGTATCAAAGACCTTCAAGCAAAAGCGGAGGCTCAATATGGTCCTGGCAACTATATTCCAGATGTTCCAGCAATCTTCTGGACATTCCGTGTCATGGTTGCAGCTGGTTCCATTATGTTGCTTGTTGCATTTGTAGGTCTTATCCTAAATGCAAAAGACAAGCTTGTTGAAAATCGTACATTCTTAAAAATTATGTTCTGGATGTTGCCATTGCCATTCATCGCTCACTCCACTGGTTGGTTTGTAGCGGAAGCAGGTCGTCAACCATGGCTTGTATATGGTTTGCAATTGACTGCAGATGGTGCGTCTAAATCCGTAACGGCTCCAGAAATTATGACTACAATCATCGGCTTTACACTTGTGTATATCGTGGCTGCTATCGCGGCTATCTACCTTGCTGTAGAACACATCAAAAAAGGTCCAGATGGTAACCCATCTCACGATGTAGTTGAAAAGAGGAGGCGAGATTATGGAATTAATTTTTAATAACCTTGAAGTGGTATGGTTTATTTTAATTACTGTACTATTCGCTGGCTTCTTCTTATTAGAAGGTTTTGACTATGGTACTGGTATTTTGTTACCATTCATTGGTAAAACTGATGTTGAACGTCGACAAATGATCAATGCCTTAGGTCCTGTGTGGGATGGTAATGAGGTCTGGATGATTACTGCCGGAGGTGCATTATTCGCCTCCTTCCCTCATGTGTATGCTACATTATTTAGTGGTTTCTATTTAGCGTTATTCTTAATGCTTGCGGCTCTTATTATTCGTGGTGTATCTCTTTGAATTCCGTTCTAAGAGCCCTAATTTGTTATGGCGTAAAACATTCGACTACTGCATCTTCTTTGGTTCCTTGATTCCTGCACTATTGTGGGGTGTTACAGTCGGTAACTTGATTCAAGGTACTCCAATTGATGCAAGCATGACATATGTAGGCACATTCTTTGATTTGTTAAGCCCATACACAGTACTTTGTGGCATTGCATTTATCTTGGTATTCACATACCATGGTGGCTTATTCACTTCTATCAAAACTGCTGGTGCTGTTTCTGAACGCGCTCGTGCAGCTTCCTTGGTGGTAGGTGTTCCTACAGCTATCGGTGCATTAGCATTGGTAGGTGCAACTTATGTATTTACAGATTTGTTCAACTCTGTATTAGCAATTGTTTGCTTTGCGTTGGCAATCGTGTTCTTCCTCATTTCTTGGGGCTGCACGTACTCGTAATACAAAATGGGGCTTTGTATTTAGCTCCTTAACCGTTATTTCTGTAACGGCTGCTTACTTTGCTGGTTTGTTCCCTCGCATCATGGTTTCCTCTTTGAATCCTGATTGGAGCTTGACTATTGCAAATGCAGGTAACTCTACTTACACATTGACTTTGATGACTTGTGTAGCCTTTGTATTTGTGCCAATTATCTTGGTTTACCAAAGCTGGGTATACTGGACATTCCGTCATCGTGTAACAGAAAAAAGACTTACACTATTAATAGAATAGCTTTATAACTCTGGTGAGTTGTAAAATTTAGGTCTCAATGTGAGGCGTGCCGTAGCGGCACGCCTCTTTTTTGTGGTAAGATGAATAATATTGATAAATTTAGATTCATTTGGACTCAATTAGATTATAGTTTAGCTTAATCTGAGTACGACTTAGATAGAGGAAATCTAATCAATTTGAGTTTATATTTTTAGTAGTTTTACCGTAGAGGATAATATGATACAGCGTACCGCTTTTAAAGCGCTGCTAGAACATAAAGGTCAGCTTTTACTACTGGGATTAACCTGCTTAGTAGAAAGTCTGTCCATTGTTGGGCAAGCTTGGTTCTTTGGAACCTTAATTAATAATTTTATATTTTCAGAGAATACCTTACATGATGAAAGGTATTCTATTATCTATTTAGGAATTGCTATTATTGTAAGATTGCTAGCACATTATATACAAGAATCTGTAGCAAATCGATTAGGTAGTGCAGTAAAAGCAACCTTTAGAGAACGGGCCTTAGAGCATATGTTTAAACTCGGTGTGCAACATAAGGAACGTCATGGCGATGTCATCCATATGCTTACCGATGGTTTAGAACAAGTAGATGCTTACATAGCACGTTACATTCCGCAGATTTTATATGCTATTATGATTCCTCTTATTATGGGGATTGCCATTGTAAATACATTACCAATAATTGGTATTATTTTGATTGTTACGGTGCCTTTAATTCCATTTTTTATGATCTTGATTGGTAAGCAAGCGGATCGTCTTAATAAAGAACAGTGGGAGCGTATGAGTTTCTTATCTGGTCATTTTCTTGATGTATTGCAAGGTATTACAACATTAAAACTTTTTGGTCGTGCAAAGGATCAAATTAAGGTTATTGGTCGTTTATCTGAGGAGTTTAAAGACTCTACATTACGAGTATTGCGTGTGGCGTTTTTTATCTGCTCTAGTTCTTGAGCTCGTAAGTACTATTAGTACAGCATTGATTGCGGTATACCTGGGCTTAACATTATTGGATGGTGAAATCTCATTCTTTTCAGCTTTCTTTATTTTGCTATTAGCGCCAGAGTTCTATACGCCATTTAGACAATTGGGGGCTGCATTCCATACGGGTATGGCAGGTAAGACCTCGATTTTAAAAATACGAAGAGTTTATGAATCGCCAGCCATCGCTGCCTATAGGTGGTCAATCTCAACTTAAAGGTAAGGTACAAGCAATTGAAATTAAGGATTTAACGTTTACCTATGAAGATAGCGAAAATGGTGTACAACATATTTCATTAGTGGCTAAACGTAATTTTCCGATCATGCTTGTTGGTGAAAGTGGGGCAGGGAAATCTACAATTGCCCATATTATTGGGGGATTTTTGACTGCTCCTAAAGGCAGTGTTACTATAGATGGTCTTGATCTATGTGACATCGATATTGAGTGGTGGCGCCAACAAATTACCTATGTATCTCAACATCCACACATTATGAAAGGCACCTTGCGTGAGGTTCTATCCTTTGGCATGGATGTAAGTGATAAAGAAATTCTTGATGCTTGTAAAGAGGTTCAACTCTTAGATGTCATCAGTCGTCATGCTGACGGTCTTGATGCGGTCATCGGAGAAGGTGGTTTAGGTCTAAGTGGTGGCGAACGTCAACAGGTTGCCTTAGTACGTGCATTTTTGCGAAAGGGACAAGTGTTAATTCTCGATGAGGTGACGGCACATCTTGATGTAAAAACAGAAGCTATTATCAGCAGTGCTATCAAACGTTTGATGGATAATAAAATCGTCATTATCATTGGTCATCGTCTACAAACGATGCATTGGGCATCTACACTATACGTTTTGAAACATGGACGTATTATTCAACAAGGTTCTTATGCGACGCTTCTCGCAGTAGATGGTTATTTTAAGGACCTTGTTACCTCTGGTTTAGGTGAATTTTCTTCAACTATTGAAGAACAATTAAAAACAGAAAAGTCATTTAGCTTAGAACATAGAGAAGAAATTGATAATTTAATTCGGGTAGATAATCAAGATGCTTACGTATTGGGGAAAGATACAATACAGACTCCTGAGGTTTCAACTTTTAAGCTGGGCATACAAGGATGGAAATTATTATTTACTGTGCTGAGCCCTGCAAAGTGGTCGTTAGTATTAGCTTTGATTTTTACATTCTTAACGGTATTTATGAATGTGGGCTTATTAACTGTATCTGCGTGGTTATTGGCATCAGCTGCATTGCAACCGGGACTTACTTATTTGAGCCTTGCTATTGTGGGCGTCCGCTTCTTTGGTGTTAGTCGTGCTGTATGTCGTTATTTTGAACGGTATACATCTCATCGTATGGCGTTCCAAGGTCTGTATGGTTTGCGTGTATGGTTTTATGCTCATTTAGAACCATTGGCGCCGGCTATTCTTAAACGTTTTGGTGCAGGGGATATGCTAGGCCGCATTATGGGGATATAGAGGTACTACAATTTTTCTATTTGCGTACGTTGATTCCGCCTGCAGCAGCCATTGCTTTAACTATTTTAGTTGCCTATGGTGTGTCTACGATTGATAATAGTTTGGTTGCGCCTATAGTTTTAGCAGCCTTTATATTAGGTCTAGTTTTGCCTTTAGTTGTATATGCTCATAACAAACAATCGTTGACGGCGATTGGACCTCAACAAGGGAATATAAATCCTTATTAAGTGATACCATGGATAGCTTGGAGGATGTCATTAGCTACGGCAATGAACAGTTAGTATACGATCGTATTCAACATATGATGAGTACTGTGGATGCTAATAAAGGTATTATCGAGCGAGGTATGAACTTAGGCAATACGCTGTTCCTAGGTGGAGTCCAAATTACAGTTGTTATTGTAGCCATATTGGCAGCCAATGCGTTGACCGGAGCTTGGGCTAGTGTTATGGTAGCGGTGGCTGCCATTGGTACACAGGCTTGGTTTGAAGCGTTACAACCTATGATCGCTGCCGTTCATCATGGTGCTGAAAGTAAAGTGGCTACGAGTCGTCTCACAGCACTTGCACATGAGCCAATTCCAGTAGTAGAACCAAACGCACCAAAACCATTTAATGCTAATCGAGAGATTACATTTTCTGATGTATCCTTTGGTTATGATGCACATCGTCGTATTTATGAACATCTTAGATTAGACATTAAACAAGGTCAATCGATTGCTATTGTTGGCGCTAGTGGATCTGGTAAGACTACATTGTTTAATATGCTTGAGCGATTATATGACTACAGTGGCTCAATCCATGTTGGTGATGTAGAGTTAAAGGATATTTCTATCGATACATGGCGTAATGCTTTAGGCACGATAACGCAAGATACTTATATTTTCCATGCGTCCTTTGAAGATAATATTCGACTAGCAAGACCGGATGCCTCAGAAGCTGATTTAGAGTATGCTATTGATCGTGCTTCGTTGCGCTCTGTAGTGGAACGCTTGCCAGATGGTATTCATACGATTGTTGGTAGTGGTGGTCATGGTCTAAGTGGTGGCGAACGACAACGGGTTGCATTAGCTCGACTATTCTTGCGAAAACCTCAAGTTGTTTTGTTAGATGAACCATTAGAAGGTTTAGACCAAGTAACGAGGAAGGCTCTGCATCGTGATTTGATGGAATATGTACAGGATAAAACATGCTTATATATTACACATCAGTTAGAAGGATTAGAGCATATGGACCGTATCTTATTTATGGATAAAGGTCAAATTATAGAAGATGGAACTTACGAAGAATTAATTGCCCTTCGTGGTCACTTCTATGAATATTGTTATCTATCCATGGCAAGTATTCAATAAAAATAAATATCAATTAAACTATCTATTATAAATACTAAATTATAATAGTCTGAATGTTAAACTGCAGTAATAAAGCCCCTTTTACTATGTAAAAGGGGCTTTATGTATACCTATATTTAATAGTATATGTAGTAGTCTTTTATCGATAAATCATGCAATATATGGTATAATTTGTATATCAAAAGCTGTTTTTTTACCCTTGGAGGGATTATGACTAAAATCTTCACCAAATTACGAGCATTGGTGGATGAAGCATTATCTGATAGTGATACGACGGTGAAAAAGGTAAGCCCTGTTCAACAAGTACCTTTAGAACAAGATTTATTTGATCATCGTTTGTTATCTATAGAAGAAGACGTGGTTAATCGCATGTTGCGTGCTGCTCTTCGGAATCATAAGTTCTTTTATTCTATAACTTTTGAGTTTGAACCAAATAATCAAATATTCCTATCTATTATTACTAAATGGGGAATGTGATTACCGCTGAATTTACTTTAGAAGACTTATGGTTTGATGATTACTCATCATCCTTTGCAATTCGGCTCGATACAGAGAATTTAGATACGGGTGGATTTATTTTAAATTCCATCTTACACTTACTAGGTAACTGGTTCCTTAGTCTTTTGGCATCTTTTTAATCCTATTGCATTAGGCGAAAAGGGATCTACCGTACGCTTTGAAAAAAAAGGTATTATTCGCTTTGATTTAATACCCAATACGCAACTTAAAAAGTTTATACCTTTGCCAGAACGCTCCATAGGGAGTGTAGGCCCTGTACTTTTAGCTAATCCTCAAACTAGTCAATCGGTATTGCAAATAGATTATTATGCATTTCATGATCCAGTAGATACATTTACGGTGCCAGATGTTCCAATTCGTACTAGTTGGCTTCGATCCATTGATATTGCGGCAGTGCTCTTGATGCCGATCGGTGTATGGCTTACCTTTATCTTTGCGCATCATTACTTACCAACTGAAACACTAGAGTTTTCATTCTCTACATATTTCTTAATATCTTTGGGGATTTTTATTCTTTCTTTACTACTAATGAATACACCACGATATTTATATATGTATTTTGACTCTAGAAAACAGTGGCAAAGTGCGTTTGTTCATAACAATATCAAGATTCAAATGCGCAAGCTCCATCGACGCATCTTCATGCAGCAAGCTACCTTGACCTCTGATAGCGGCGAGTGTAATGCCGCTGAAGGTCAAGAACGTATTAAACGTTTATTGTTGCAAATCCGGGATAAGCGCTTCCTAGAAAATAGACTTAAGATTTCTGATGATGATAGAGCGCGCAAACAAAAGGTTAAGTTTATCATTGCTTATATCCTTTGCACTATAATAGAGTTGATATTATTGACTTAAGTTTGTAAAGAATCAGGTTGAAACTCTTTTAAATTATTATGGTATAGTTATTAAGGTAATAAAGAACTATATATAATAAGACATGTGATAAATAAAAACGTATCTCTTTATGAAGAGATACGTTTTTTATTTATTAATTTGTTATCGTTTTTACGTCGTTTACGCACCGTTTTGCGGATTTCTTTTTTCCCTATGAGATATGGACGGTTGCATTGACTCATAAGTTGGTCGATTTACAGGCATAAATGGTGGGTTACCATATTGATTCGGTTCTGGCTGACCAGGCAATACCCAAAATAGGAAGCCTATGAGCCATACGAAAAGTTCAAGCAAGTAATTGAATGGCGATACAGCAGAATAGGTATTGATGAAAATGATGATTACCGACCATAGAATCCCTGCCCAAGCATTAAAGCCGATATCATGAATACGACGGCCAAATAAGATGCAGGATAATGGGAATAAGGATGCTAATAAAATCCATATAACAACCCTTGTAAACCAATAGGCAGGTAAAGAAACAACAAAGTCCAAGAATACATCATCAATGTAGTGAACGATGTGGAATAAAATCATTAAAACAATGAAGCATATGATAAATTGTAGTCGATTTAACCGTCCCGTTAGATTAAAAATCGATAATCCCATACGTCTGCCTTGGAATGCAATGAGCAAACCGACAGTACATATGAGTAGTGTTCGTAATACAACATAGAGTAAATCCATAAGTTCCCCTTTATTTATAGCTTATAGTTGAGTTAATTCTGGCAAGACTAGCTCAAAGGCTACACCTTGCTTCATTGATTTTACAGTATCTACTGTGGCTTGAATCGCCTTGGTAGTAAAATTCATTGCTAACTCTGCCGCATCATAAGGTGAATATCCCCTCATTACTGCACCGGATAATACAGCAGTAAAGATATCCCCAGTTCCTGTAGCTTTCACAGGGATAAGAGGTATATCATAAGTTTTTAAATAATCAGTTGGTCCATCATAGACAGCGATAACCGCATGCGTTTCAGATGGTACGCTGGTCATGATAACCATGTTAGGCCCCATTTGGTACAACCTTTTGCAACGATCACGCAATCATCATCATCGCTAATAGGATCTGTAGAAAATGGAATATCTAATAAGAAACAAGCCTCCGTGTAATTAGGCTTTACAATATGAGCCTTGAAACAAGTTGGCGCATAGCTACTACCATATCAGGTGTATAATAGAGTAGAGGCGACCATCATCGGCCATAGCAGGATCGACGATAATCATTTGGCCTTTGTTACCGAAGCGATCGATGGCTTCTTTCACGAGATGAATTTGTTCTGGCGATGCTAAAAAACCACTTACAATAGCGTGAAAGTCGATTTCGTTTTTATCCCAGCAGTCCATAAAATCTCTCATATGTGCCGATAAATCTACAAACTCGTAGTTTGGATATTCTAAGTTATTACTCAATACAGCTGTTGCCAATGGAACCGCTTGGCAACGCATAGCGCTGATGATTGGAATCATAACGGTTAGGGCACAACGGCCGATGGAGCTCATGTCTTGAATTGTTAAGACTCTAGGTACTTCTGTCATAGACACCTCCAAATTATTATATATTTTATTGTACGTTATGTAGGGCTTTTTGTACATGTAATGATGTAATTAATGAAATTAACTTCATAATGTAGTATAATAAAACAGATAGACTTTATATGGAGGATAGTGACAATGACAAGGTATGTGTTTCGACGCCTAGGTGGCGCAATCATAATCTTATGGGTCATCATTACCGTAACATTTGCATTAATGCATGCAATTCCGGGGGACCTTTTACAACTGAGAAGAAACTACCACCTCAGGTGAAAGCAAGTATTGAAGCAAAGTATCATCTTGATGATCCTGTATGGAAGCAGTATGGTGATTATTTAGATGGTGTTATTACTGGTGATTTGGGACCATCATACAAGTATGAAGGCCGTAGTGTAAACGATATTATCAGCGATGCATTCCCAATTTCTGCACAGCTCGGCTTATTATCATTAATGGTGGCTGTAGCAGGTGGCATTACAGCAGGTGCTATTAGCGCTATGCGCCCTAATGGTATCGTTGATTATGCGGTAACCATATTATCTACAATTGGTATTTCTGTGCCTACCTTTATTATTGGTGCCGTTCTTGTATATGTGGTGGGCTTTGAACTAGGCTGGTTCCCAGTGGCCTTATGGCGTGGTCCATCTTATATGGTGCTACCAGTATTAACGTTAGCTGCACAACCGATGGCATTCATTGCACGCTTAACACGCAGTGGGTTTGCTTGATGTGTACCAACAAGAATACATCCGTACAGCTCGCGCCAAAGGCTTGAGTTCTTGGACTATTTTGACACGTCATGCGTTAGGGAATGCTATTTTGCCAGTTATTACCTATTTGGGCCCATTGGCTGCCAGTTTTTAACAGGTAGCTTTATTGTAGAAACGATTTTTTGCTATTCAGGCCTTGGACAGTATTTCGTAACATCTATTTATAACCGTGATTATACCGTTATTCTTGGCATTACGATTTTCTATAGTGCGCTTGTAGTATTTCTTAATATCTTGGTGGATATGATTTATCCATTAATTGATCCACGTGTTACGACAGAGGAGGGGACAGATGAATAAGGAAGACTTTTTACCTATTGAAGCGGGCCCCTCAAGAAGAGATTACTAGTTTTATAAAGCGTCCTAGTAAATGGGAGCGATTTAAGGTAAATCGTTTGGCCGTAGTCGGGGCGAGCATCATCTTGGTGATGATTGTACTCGCTATCTTAGGCCACTTATTTCACCTTATACATATGCAGACCAATCCTTGATTGATGCGAACCAAAGTCCAAGCTTTAGTCATTGGTTTGGTACGGACACATTGGGCCGTGATATTTATACGCGTGTTATGTATGGTGCGCGTATTTCCTTAACCATTGGTTTTGTAGCGGCGTTTATCAACCTTGTAATCGGCGTTGCCTATGGCGGTATTGCAGGTTATATGGGTGGTAAATAGACCGCATCATGATGGGCATTGTAGATGTTTTGTACGGCATTCCACTTTTTTACTATACGTAATTTTATTGATGGTTGTACTTGGACCTGGGCTTAACTCTCTATTTTTGTAGCGTTGGGGATTGCGTATTGGCTTAAATATGGCCCGTATCGTACGCAGCCAAATTTTTGAAAGTTAAAACGAAGAATACATCATTGCAGCAGAAGCAATGGGTATTCCTAAGCATCGAATTTTATTGCGTCATATTTTACCAAACTGTGTAGGGCCGATCATTATTACTTTAACATTGGCCATTCCAGAGGCTATTTTTACAGAAGCATTTCTTAGTTTTATCGGTTTAGGTGTAAATGCACCTATGGCGAGCTGGGGCGTACTAGCTTCTGAAGGTATTAGTAGCATGCGCTCTTATCCGTTCCAATTGATTTTCCCAGCTGTTGCTATTAGTATTACCATGCTTGGTTTCGCATTTTTTGGCGACGGTTTACGCAATGTATTAGACCCAAAGGAAGGAGATAGATAATGAATAATGCTATTGTTGATGTACGTAATGTATCCATTACCATCAATACCTTCCAAGGTCCGTTGCGAGTTATTCGCAATCAAGATATTTCTTTATAAAGGTGAGATTTTAGGTATAGTCGGGGAATCCGGGTGTGGTAAATCGGTTTTAGTTAACTCTTTTAATGGGCTTATTACCATATGGTAAAAACTAAAATTAAAGCGGATACATTCATGATTGATGGTCATGATTGTTTAGGATTTACTGAAGATGATTGGAATGAACTTCGTGGTACGACGGTTGCCATGGTGTTCCAAGATCCTATGACCTCCTTGAATCCTATCATGACCATTGGGGAGCAAATGTATGAGGTTATCCATCGTACAAATGCGTATGGTGAAGATTACGATGAAAGGGCCATTGCCATCGATTTATTGAAGAAGATGGGTCTGTCTACACCGGAACGCCGGTTATCTCAATATCCTCATGAGTTGAGTGGCGGTATGCGTCAACGCGTATGTATTGCCATGGCAGTGGCCGGTCGTCCTAAGATTTTGATTTGTGATGAGCCCACAACAGCTCTTGATATTACTACTGAGGCGCAAATTTTGCGCCTTATGCAAACCTTAGCCGTAGAGGCTGGCATAGGGATTATCTTTATCTCTCACAATCTACGTGTTATTGCTCAAATTTGTGATCGCGTTATGGTTATGTACGCAGGTAAATGTGTTGAGTCTGCTACAGTAGATGGTATTTTTAGCGAGCCTCGTCATCCATATACTTTGGGGCTGTTACTTTGCATTGCCTCAAGGTAAATGGCACGGTGAATTGAAGGCCGTTGAAGGTCAACCTCCTGATCTATTTGATTTACCTCGTGGATGCATTTAATCCTCGTTGTAAATGGGCTATGCGAAATCTGCGGTAGTCGGGTTCCGATGAGTTACAAATGTTGGTGAAGGTCACCAGTTTACATGTTGGTTAGCTAAGTTGGAGGGACTTTAATGAGTTACGTATGGGAAACTGACAATCTCGTTAAAGAGTTCACCCTGTCAGGTGGCTTATTTAAGCCAAAACAAACGGTACACGCCGTACAAGGCGTGAGTCTATATCAATCACCAGGGGAAACCCTAGGTATCGTAGGTGAATCTGGATGTGGTAAATCTACCTTTGGTTATACTTTGATGGGTTTATATCAAGCTACATCTGGTTCTATTTATATGAATGGAATGGTCGACATATCAACCCTTATGTGGATAGAGAGTCTGTTCACCCGGTGATGCAAATGGTATTTCAAAATCCTTATGCATCCCTTAATCCGCGGCTTACGGTTAATGCAATTTTAGAGGAGCCTTTAGAACTGGATCCAAAGTATACACCCCGAGCTCGCGTGATTCGTGTAAAAGATGTGCTTGACCAGGTTGGCTTAAATATGTCATTTGGTGAGCGTTATGCTCATGAACTATCTGGTGGGCAACGTCAACGTATCGGCATTGCACGGGCTCTTATTATGGAGCCTCAATGTATCATTTGTGATGAGCCGATTTCTGCGTTAGATGTATCTATCCAAGTGCAAATTATGACATTACTAGAACGGTTACAAGAACAACATGGTATTTCGTACCTCTTTATTTCTCATGATTTAAATATGGTGCGCTACATTAGTCATCGCATGGTTGTTATGTATTTAGGTGCCGTCATGGAAGAAGGTCCTGCATTGGACTTATATGAATTCCTCAGCATCCGTATACCCGTGCATTGACGGCCTTAAATGGTCCAGTTATGCCACATGCACCAATTGGGGCACCGCTTAAAGGGGATCCACCAAATCCACTAGATCCACCAAAAGGGTGTCTGTTTAGTGGTCGATGTCCAGAAGCGGAAGGGCGTTGTTTTACAGAACGTCCGCCACTTCGAGATTGGGCAGATCGCCGCATCGCATGCTGGCACATATAATGGGAGAATAGTATGGAAAAACTAATTGTTGGCAAGTCCTTGGAACATCAACTAGATACAGTCATTAAAGAATTGGCACCAGCATGGGAATATATCTTATGCGGTGCTACAATTTGATGATGAAGAGGAACCAACACTCATCGCAGCTAGAGGTGAAAATATTGTACATTCTAGTGCGAGTTTAATTAAGGTACTTATCATGGAATATGTCTTTCATTTAGCAGCGTACGGAGCAATTGGACATTAATGATACAGTTCATTTATCTAGAACCCACGCGTTGAAGGTGGCGGCGCACTACAAGAGTTAGTTGGTAAACATAGTTTTACATATTTGAGTTATGTCGTCTCATGATGGTTCTTAGTGATAATATCGCAACAAATCTATCATCACAGTGCTCGGCATGGAAAATATTAATGCTCGTGCAGAAAAACTTGGTGTGGATGAGATGGAGCTTAATCGCATGATGATGGACTTTAACGCCTCTAGCTGAAGGTCGTGATAATCACATTACAGCTATGTCGTTAGCTCGTTTGTATAAACACATTTTTGAATGTCGTGATAGAGATGCTTATGGCAGAGAAATGTGGAATATCTTAGGTCGCCAACAATTCCGTGATATCTTACCATTTTACTGGGGAGAAGGCATACGCTTTCACCATAAAACAGGATCCCTTGATCGTGTAGAACATGATGGGGTGTAATAGAAACATTTAGGGGTCATTTTTGTTTTATCCTTTAATGAGCGATATCGATAATGACCGAGGCTAAAGAGTTAGGCGCTCAAGTTGGGCGCATCATGAAAGAATTTGTAGAGGAAGCATTGCCATGATGGATAAACGAAACTTGTTAAAACTCATGGTCCTCGCTCTAGGGGTGAGCGTACTCTTATTCGTATTTGGGTACCCTCGTGGTGTTCAACCAATCGATGAACACACAATCCGCTATGTTATTGAGCAGGAACCATCCACATTGGATCCCGCAAAGTCTACTACCTCTCCGGAGGCTACGGTTCAACTTCAATTATTCGATGGTCTAGTTCGTTTAAATGATGAAAGTGAACCTGAAGCAGCACTTGCTAAAAATTGGGACATCTCCGATGATGGTCGTGATATACCTTCCATTTACGACCTAATTTAAAATGGTCCAATGGAGAGCCTTTGACGGCTTATGACTTTGAATACGCTTGGAAGCGCGTATTAGACCCTGAAGTCCATGCGGATAATGCATATATGTTATATGTATTGAAAATGGTGAAGCTTTTAATAATGGGAAAGCTGATCAGCTGAAGATGTTGGGGTTAAAGCTATTGATGAGGATACATTAGTAGTTACCTTAGAAAATCCAACAGCATATTTCTTAAAATTATTGGCCTCTCATGGCTATTATCCAGTGAATAAAAAACTGTAGAAAATAATGAAAATTGGGGCAATAATGCGGAAACAATTGTTTCTAATGGGCCTTATAAATTGTTGAGTTGGCAACATAATGGAGAGCTCAATTTTGTCAAAAATGAAAACTATTGGGATGCTGATGAAGTTGTAACAGAAAACGATGAATTGGCCGATTAGTGAATCTCAAAGTACACGCCTTACTCTTGTTGAAGGTGGCGAAGCGGACATGATGGTAGAACCTCCTGTAGCAGATCAACAACGGTTAGAAGAAGCTGGTTTATTGCACATAGGCCCTATGCTTGGTAACTATTATTACCTATTTAATGTGAAAGCAGAACCTTTTACCAATCCTGATGTACGTAAAGCCTTTTCCATGGTTATTAATCGTAAGGAAATTGTAAAGAACATCGTAAAAGGTGGTAAGGAAGAAGCGTATGCATTTGTTCCATATGGTATGCTTGAAAGCAATGGAACTGATGATTTCCGTGAAGCCGGTAGTTATCTTGTATATGAAGATGTAGAGCAAGCTAAGGAAATTGATAAAAAGAGGCTGGCTATGATGAAAATCATCCATTGTCACCAATTACGATTTTGTATAATACGAGTGAAATGCATAAAGCGATAGCAGAAGCCATTCAAGCAACATGGCATAAAGCATTTGGCGCTGATGTACGATTGCAGAATCAAGAAACTAAGGTGTTCCTTGCCAATCGCGAGGCTGGCAAATATCAAGTGGCTCGTGCATCCTGGGTTGCTGACTATGGGGACCCACAAAACTTCTTAGAAGTATTTTCTGCTGAAGATAATGACAGCCAATATCATAGTGAAGAATATAATGAGCTTATCGCTCGTATTCGTAGCACCCCAGATAGTGCAGAACGTGATGCATTGATGCATAAAGCAGAACGTATGATTTTTGATGAATCCTTAGTTATGCCGTTGTACTTTACGACACAACCATATGTATCTAATGGAACTATTCAAAACTATTTCTGGACTGTACTTGGTCAAGTAGACTTTAAAAAGCATATAAATAAGATACACTAAAGACGTACAAATTGTACGTCTTTTTTTTTTACGATTTATGTATGGTCGTTTATAGTTACTATTAGTACATGACCTTGTAAACAATGCTATATATGTGAGGAATTATGGAGTGGAAGTATCCAAGGTGTTTAAAAAAGGTATGACTATTGGGTGTATAGCACCTGCAAGTAGTAGTGATGAGACTTTAGACGCGATACAACAAATATGCGAGGAATATGGTTATCAGATTATATTTGGTGAATCTTGTTATCGCACTGGCTTGTATGGGGGGCAGTCCTGAGGAGCAGGCACAAGAGTTTGAATGGATGATGACTACGGCCCCTTGTGATGCGGTTTTAGCATTGCGTGGTGGATATGGTACGATGCGCTATATTGATCGTCTTGACTACACCGCTATACGTGAATATGGAAAGCCATTTATTGGATATAGTGATTGTACAGCGTTACACATGGCTATCAATCGATATAGTCGTCTTGTTACGTATCATGGGCCAATGGGCGTAGATTTTACTAAATCACGAAATGAGGATATACACCATTTATTTGAGGTGTTAGAAGGTAAACTTCGTGTTATTGAGCCTTTACCTGAGCCGCCTCGAGGGGCTATTGGTACAGAACTAGGGGACGGCATATTGCGCGGTGGCAATATGACTATGCTTTCTATGCTGTGTGGCACACCTTATTTCTTAGAGGATGATAGCATAGAGGATACGATTTTATTTATAGAGGATGTTGGTGAGGCACCATATAAACTAGATCGTATGTTACAACAATGGAGATTATCCGGTTTGTTAAGTCGGATAAAGGGGATGATGATTGGCACCTTTACCGATTGCGAAGGGGATGAGGACGAATCTGATTACGACATAGGTTATGAAGCTCTTCGATATATGGAAGAAAATAGAGCAGTACATCTATCCGATCCCTTTGTATGCTATGTGCCAACGGGACATGGTACACCGCATCAGACATTGCCATTAGGTGGGCATGTTCATTTTCGATATATTTCTAATACAATCGTATTATCGCCTTATACAGAACAACGTACATTATAAGGTGGCATGAGGATGGATATATGAATTTAAAGAACCGAGAAATTCAAGCGTGTACCATAATTGATGGTATACAAGATGAGTTGAAAGAATATGATGCACTGCCTGGTTAGGTCATGGTTGTGGACATAACATTAACTGCCATCATGAGTATGGTAATGCCTTAGTCAAACTGTCGCGATACATGGGGAACGACATTTTATATGAGGAAAATTCGGCAAAGTATTTATGGAAAAAACATTTTAAAGGGCTATGAGGGACCATTTATCATTCATCCAGGCTGGAAAAATACAGCACCAAACATGGTACCCATCCTCTAAGGCTACGATTCCATGACTGTTCTTGTCATATTGCATTGGACGATTTAGAATTATTAGATTTTGCGGCTATCAAAGAGCTGCTCAAGAAATTAAAGCATCTTATCCTAAAGCCCGTGGACCATGCATCATTATGAGCCTCTCGTTTTAAGGATATTTAGAAGGTTAAGATAAACAACTATTAGCTCTCTTTAACGATGTGATGACTGAATTTGGTGAAACGCCTCGTATATTGCCTGATGATGAGGCTGATGGTAGTACAGATGTAGGAAATGTATCTTATGAAGTACCAACAGCACAGCCTACTTTTACAGATTGGGTTAGGTTTTAGAGGCTCATACACCAGAGTTCACTTGTGCAGCAGGTTCCGACTATGGATTGGAGCAAGCGATTAAGGGCGCTAAGATTATGGCTGTGGTAGCCTTGCGTTATGCATTGTAAAGTGATGTTCAATTTTTGACATATAGAGGTCAAAAAGGTACAATAGATATAATATTTAAGTAAGTATGAAACAAGCCGTCTTCAACAAGACGGCTTTTATTCCGGTGGAGATAGATATGAGTGTTTTAACCGTTTCAAATGTAACCCATGGTTTTGGAGCGCGACAAATTTTAGATGATGCATCATTCCGCTTGTTGAAAGGTGAACATGTAGGGTTAATTGGTGCTAATGGTGAAGGCAAGTCTACATTCCTAAATATCATTACAGGCAAAATACCTCCTGATGAAGGTAAAATTGAATGGTCCAATCAAGTAACTGTAGGTTATTTGGATCAACATGCGGTCCTCGAAAAGGGCATGACCATTCGCGACGTATTGCAACGAGCTTTTGATGATTTGTTTGTAATGGAGCAAAACATTAACGATGCGTACAATCGCATGGGTGATGTGTCTGAAGATGAAATGAATAAGCTTCTCGAGCAAGTAGGGGAGTGGCAAGAAATTCTAGAGCAGCGTGGCTTCTATGAAATTGATGCGGTTATTGAGCGTACAGCTGCAGGTTTTGGCCTTATGGATATTGGACTTGACCGAGATGTTACGGAGCTCAGCGGTGGCCAGCGTACAAAGGTTTTACTTACAAAACTTTTACTAGAAAAACCGACGATTTTGCTCTTGGACGAACCGACAAATTATCTTGATGTAGAGCATATCCAATGGTTGCAAAACTATTTACAAAACTACGAAAATGCGTTCATCTTGATTTCTCATGATATGGAGTTTTTAAATTCCGTAGTCAACGTGATTTATCATATCGAGCAAGCAGTTTTAACGCGTTATACTGGCGACTATCATCAGTTCCAAGCGGCTTATGAAGTGAAAAAAGCGCAAGCAGCTAAGGCTTATGAGCGTCAACAACAAGAAATTGAGCGCATGGAAGACTTTATCCAACGCAATAAGGCTCGTGTAGCAACGCGTGGTATGGCAAATTCTCGAGCTAAACGGTTAGAGAAAATGGAGATTTTGAAAAGCCAAAAGAGTACATTAAACCAAGTTTTGGTTTTAAAGAAGGCCGTACGCCAAGTCGTTTTATTGTAGAGGCCTTTGGTTTGGAATTAGGCTATGATGAACCGTTGACTCGACCAGTAGACTTTCAAATTGAAAGAAATAAAAAAATCGCTATTCGTGGCGTTAATGGTCTAGGTAAAACGACATTATTGAAAACAATTTTAGGGTTATTAAAAACCGGTGAGTGGTGAGTTGGTAAAAGGTGATTTCTTACAAATTGGGTATTTTGCTCAAGAAGATACACCATCCAATTCTGAAACTGCCTTAGATTATATTTGGAATGAATATCCGGCAATGACTAATGCAGAAGTACGTGCAGCGCTTGCTCGTTGTGGCCTTACTAACGAGCATATTACATCGCAAATGCGCGTGTTATCTGGTGGTGAGAATGCAAAGGTTCGCTTATGTAAACTGATGCAAAATAAGTACAATGTACTCGTATTAGACGAACCAACGAATCACTTGGACATTTATGCAAAAGAAGAACTGAGTCGTGCTTTGCGTGAGTTCAAAGGAACTATCGTTTTAGTAAGTCATGAACCTGAATTTTATAAAGATTGGGTTACGGATATTTGGAATATTGAGGATTGGACGACGAAAATCGTTTAGAGGACCGATGAATCAACGTGCAAAGGACGGGATAAAGCAATTTTTAGAGGCTTTATCTGTTGATACTGAGGCGCCAGAGCTAGAGAAAACACCAAGTCGTGTAACAGAATTATATAGTGAATTATTCAGTGGCGTAGGATTAGATACAAAGTCAGCCTGGGGTGAAACATTTAGTACTGATTATAAGGGTCTTGTAGCGGTTACAGGAATTCCTTTTTACTCTATGTGTGAGCACCACTTGTTGCCATTCTTTGGAACCGTGGATATTGTGTACCAACCTAAGGATGGGTGTGTGGCAGGGCTTAGCAAGTTTCAAGATATTGTTAATATTCTTAGCCGGAGGCCGCAACTACAAGAGCGGTTAGCATCAGAATTAGCAGATGCAATTATGAATGATTTATCTGCTCATGGTGTATTCGTACGCATTACATCGACTCAGTTGTGTATGCTTATCAAAGGGACCATGCAGCAAGATTCAAAGGTTATTACATTAGAAAGCCGTGGTGTACTAGCAGAGACTGGCACATTACGAGATGAAGCGTTGGCAATGTTAGGTGGAGGACAGGCAAATGTTTAAACGTAGAAATTACACATGGAATGATGGCAAAAGTTTATCTTTTGTGCGATCGTACCCTTATTATGGGGATACTAAATGGTACGCCTGACTCTTTCTCTGATGGTGGTAAATTCAATACTCCAGAAGCGGCAGCAGCACATGTAACGCAAATGATTGAAGATGGTGCTGATATCATTGATTTAGGCGTAGAATCTACGCGCCCTGGTTGCACACCATTGACAGCAGATGAAGAAATTGAACGCTTAGCCCAATTGATAGACCCTGTACTACATGCATCTACAGTACCTGTATCTATCGATACCTATCATGCTAAAACTGCTGATTATGCACTTTCAAAGGGCGCTCATATTTTAAATGATATTTTGGGCTTACACTATGATCCTGATATGGCAGCAATAGCCGCAAAATACAAGGTACCTGTAATCATCATGCACAATAGTAATGATACAAACTATGGTGACATCATTGAAGATATGAAGGCATACTTCTTCTTTGCTGTAGATAAAGCCTTAAAGGTTGGTGTAACACCACAACAAAGTTGGCTTGATCCAGGTATCGGATTTTTGGTAAAACAGAAGAACAAAATATTGAAGTTATGCAACGTTTAGGCGAATTAACGGCTTATGAATACCCTATTTTACTTGCGCCTAGCCGTAAGGGTTTTATCGGTTCTATGTTGGGCGGTTTACCTCCAGAAGAACGCGATGAAGGCACGGTAGCGGCTTGTATTACGGGTGTATTCCAAGGTGTTGATATGGTGCGTGTTCATAATGTGAAAATGCACAAACGCGCCTTGGCCGTAGCAGATGGCCTATTACGAGGTGAATAATGGATAAAATCGTTTTAAAAACATGGCATTTTATGGATACCATGGCAATTTGACATCTGAACAAGCGCAAGGACAGCGCTTTTTTGTAGATGTTGAAATTACTACGGATCTTACAAAGGCCGGTCAAAGTGATCAGTTAGAGGATTCTATCAATTATGTAGAAGTATATGAGCTTGTAGAATCTGTTATGACTGGAGAAAAACATAATTTATTAGAGCGTTTAGGTGCACTTATTGCCGACTCTTTATACCAACATTATCAAGGTATCGTTGGCTTATCTGTAACGGTGAGCAAACCATCTGTACCTATTGCTGGTATCCTGGATTATGTTGAGGTTGTCACTACAAGAGGTCAAATTTGATGTATACCTATTACATCAGTGTAGGTTCAAATATAGGTGATAAAAGAGGCTATATTAATTCCGCTTTTCACCTATTACAAGGGCATGAGGCCGTTTCAGAGGTTATTAGTTCTTCTTTGATAGAAACGGAACCTTGGGGATATACAGAGCAGGCGTCATTTATTAATGGCATGTGGTCTTGTAAAAGTACTTTGAATCCTCATGAAATGTTAAGTGTACTTCAGTCCTTAGAACAAGAGGCTGGTCGTGAACGACTCATTCACTGGGGACCACGTACATTAGATTTAGATATTATTTTGGCTTTTGATGAGGCCGGTTCTATGATTTCCATTTGTGATGAAACTCTAACTATACCGCATCCTTATTTTTGGGATAGAACCTTTGTCTTAGAACCTTTACATGAGTTGTTACCAACTTTTTACCTTTAAGGGTATGTCAATTAGTGAGCGATTAGCTACATTAAGTTTGGCATAGAAATCCACAAAAATATTAAAAATAAAATTTACAGTTATACCTAGAATTGGGATTATATTAATAAGGACTTACTGTAATGGCAATATATTATTACGTTTTTATGCTTGGGGATTCATAGGGAGTATAAATGAATATAAAACGTATCGGTTTGTGCATACTAGCATTAATTGTAGTGGGGCTGTCCTATTGGCTTGCAGTAGGTGGGAATTACGACAGTAAGACAGTACGCATAGACCCAGAAGAGCATACATTAGTAAATTCTAGTGATGCCATCATTTCAAAACGAATATTAGCGATGAAGTCCATCGACTCACAAGTGTAATTTCTACGTTATGAAGGGTATGGTATTTATAATTTAGCTGATAATACACTTCGGTTGATGCCTATTACCTTTCGTGGTCAACATATAGAGCCACCGAAGACCGAGAATTACCAACGTGGTTTACGAGAGATTACTATGGTAAAAACTTTCTCTGATTTTAGTGGTCCAGAACAATCCATACTCAAGGATTTGTTGGAATCTACAGATAGAGGAGCTCATTATTATGGGGACTTTTACCATTCAGGTTATGAGTCATCCCTCATTGACATGAAGGACCAGTATTTTATAACGAATACGGTACGAGCTTTAAAGCGTATAAATCATACATTGTATGTATATGATGCGTCAGGGTTTATTATCATTGATTTAGATAGTCGCCGTATTCAAGGGTTCTTTAATAATCGTCTAGGTGGAGAAGGACCCAAAGGAGTACCTGATAGCTTGCGTGGCCATTATGGTTCAGATTTCACGATGATATATGCATTGTCCAAGTTAGATCCAAAGGATTTAGAGATTTTATGGTCAATGCGAAAACAATATTTAGAAAAGTCACCACAAGTGATGGAGAATAAGGATTTATTCCCGCTTAATCTTGATGAGATGACTTTATAGGAGGTATATTATGCTTTGGTCAATTATTGTAGGTGGATTCATTGGTTTTGTAGCTGGTCGTATTACTAAAAGGCGCAAAGCATGGGGATTATTCTTCGTGTTATTGCTGGTTTAGTAGGGGCTTCTGTAGGTCAAGCTTTGCTTGGTACTTGGGGCCCAAGTCTTGCAGGCATGGCATTAATTCCGTCCATCGTTGGTGCAGTTATAGTGATTGCTGTAGTAAGCTTCTTTACTGGACGAGACTAACTATATAATAGAAGGACTATTATAGGATTTCCTATAATAGTCTTTTTTTATGGCTATAAATCTATTTTCTTATATACCTATGAGAAAATAGGTATATAATAGTTTATGTATTTTACAAGCAATATGTTTTAATATAACTTAACATTGTCGATTCATATAATGGCAATCGCTGGTTTAAGTGGAATTGTATTAGAAGATGTATATCTTTTAGTGCGAATCGTAGGAGGCCCTTATGAAGTTACGTAAAGTAGGTATTATTGGCACTGGACATGTAGGTTCTCATGTAGCATTTTCTCTTGCTCTACAAGGTGAAGTAGATGAACTATATATGATGGATATTGACGAAAAAAAAGCTAAAGCACAAGCAATGGATATAAATGATGCTGTTAGCTATATTCCTCATAAAGTAACAGCTACTGCAGGTCCTATTGAAGATTGTGGGGATTGTGATATTCTCGTATTTAGTGCTGGTCCTTTACCAAATTTATATCAAGATCGTTTAGAAAGTCTTGGTGATACAGTTGAGGTTTTAAAGGATGTTATTCCTCGAATTAAAAAGTCCGGCTTTGATGGTTTTATTATCTCTATTTCTAATCCTGCTGATGTTGTTGCTACTTATTTATGTAAACATTTAAATTGGAACCCAAAACGTATTATTTCCAGTGGGACAGCTTTAGATTCAGCGCGATTACAAAAGAATTGGCGCGCATTTTTAATATTAGTAACCGTACAATTACAGCGTATTGTTTAGGTGAACATGGCGGTAGTGCTATGGTGCCATGGTCTCATGTTTATGTACAAGGAAAACCGTTAGTACAATTACAACAAGAATTGCCTCATAGATTCCCTACACTTGATCATACTCAAGTGCTAGATGATGTAAAATTGGTGGTTACCATGTATTGGCTGGTAAAGGCTCCACAGAGTTTGGCATTGCTAGTGCAACAACAGAATTAATTCGTGCTGTATTTCATGACGAAAAGAAAGTGTTGCCATGTTCTTGTTATCTAGATGGCCAATATGGTGAAGAAGGAATCTTTGCATCGACTCCAGCCGTTATTGGCAAAGATGGTATCGAAGATGTATTTGAATTGAAGCTTGCTGAAGATGAATTAGCTTTATTTAAAAAGTCTTGTGCAGTAATTCGTGAATATGCTCATAAAGCAGAGTCTTTATAAGGCCATAGTGGCTGTTACTAATAAATCTATCTCTGATAAGACCTTTTTAACTATATGATAGATATAAGATAAACTATAGATAAATTTATTTAGTCCCTAACGAGGTTCTGTGATATAATTAAAAAATGACAGTATACAGATGATGAATATTTTTGGGGGATATTATGACTCAAGACACTATGGAAGTACAACGTCCAAAAAAAGCCTCGCAGACGGGTTAGACCTAATCGCAAAGCGCAGGATCAACGTATTATCCTCATGTGGATCAAGCGAATTGGTATAGGGATTATGGTGCTGCTATTATTAGGGCAAGCCTATCGCTTAGTAGCTATATATCAAGAAAAACAACATATTGAACAACAATTGCAAGAATTAAAACAGCGAAATGATGAATTAGAACAAGAAAAGGCTAAGTTGCAAGATCCAAAGACCATTGAGGGGGTGGCTCGTGAGGAGCTCGGCCTTGTAAAACCTGGTGAAGTGCCTTATGTAAAATAGGTTTGACTGTAGTAATTTAGATTCGCATTAGTTTGTAGTTTGAGGTTTCCGCATTAATTAGGAGGTTGCATGGCAATCGAAGTTGGTAACATTATTGATGGTACCGTATCTGGTATTACAAAATTCGGCGTTTTTGTTGATTTAGGAGAGAAGAAAACAGGTTTAGTTCATATTTCAGAAGTAGCTCATGGCTATGTAGAGGATATTAATACCGTATTAAAGGTTGAAGATCCAGTAAAGGTTAAGGTTTTATCTATTGAAGGTAATAAAATCGGCCTTTCTATTCGTCAAACACAACCTAAAGAGACAGCAAGTGAAGAGCGACGTCCTCGTCGTGTTCAATCTAAACAAAGCACAGAGGCTTTTGAGGCAAAGATGAAATCATTCTTGCGCGATAGCAATGAACGCTTACACGATTTAAAACGCAATACAGAAGGTAAACGCGGAGGCCGAGGCGGTCGTCGAGATTAATAGTGAGAGATGGCATTGAGCCATCTCTTTACTTATGTATAGGTCTTAACAGTATAATAGTGTTAGAGGCATACTAATTATGTAAGGAGCAATTATGAAGTTAGCTATTATTGATATTGGATCAAATTCAGTACGCTTATTATTGGCTACTTATGAAAATAATATATGGCACTATGAGCCGAAACAGTTGTGGACTACTCGTTTAGGCCAACGTAATTCAGATGGTACATTGCGCACTGAATCGATGGAAGCGTCCTATCAAGCTTTTACAGAAATAAAAAACTAGCAGACCAATATGGGGTGGAATGCTGCTTTGGTTTTGCAACGGGCGCTGTTCGTGAAGCATCTAATGGCCTTGAATTTATGGACCGCATTAGCGAACATTGTCCGATGGAATGGCGTATTCTCACGGGCGATGAAGAGGCTATTTATGGCTTTAATGGTGCCTTAGGAGATCAGTTGAATGATGGTCGTCACTATACAACTATCGATATCGGTGGCGGTAGTACAGAGCTAGCATTAGGCAATAAGGACGGCGTTTACTGGAGCCGATCTTATCCTGTAGGGGCTGTACGCCTTCAATCTATGTCTGATGAAGGTCCTCAACGAGTATGGGAAGAAACTCGATTCCTTTGGGATCCGATGATGATTCAAGGTGAATTTGGTGAATTCATTGGTATCGGTGGTACGCTAACGACGCTAGCGGCCATTGATTTAGGCCTTGAAAACTATGATGGTACGAAGGTACAAGGTCATAAATTAAGTCGTGAAACAGTAGAGGGCATCATTCTAAACTTACGTTACATGAGTCGCGATGAGCGATTACAAGTAAAAAGGTTTACCTGCAGGACGTGCCGATATCATCGTAGCTGGTGCAGAAATTTTAACGTCCTTTATGGATGCTTATGAGGTTCCTCATGTATTTGTGAGCGACCAAGATGGTATGGAGGCGATGGCTCGTGAATGTGAAAGCGCTCATTCGAAGAGTTAATCACACTTTAAAACTACATAAGCTATTTCCTGAACATAGCCGTATATTGATAGCTTGTTCTGGTGGTCCAGATTCGATGGCTCTATTGCACTTATTGAAAGACATTGCCATACATCGGCATACAACGTATGAAATAGGTGTGGCTATCGTAGATCACTGCATTCGTCCTGAAAGCAAGGAAGAGGTTTTGTGGCTCCAACATCAAGTGGAAGCTTTAGGACTACCATTTTATTCTGCTACATTTGATGTGCCTCGCTTGAGCAAGGAACAAAAAATGTCTGAAGAAACTATGGGGCGTCAAGTACGGTATCAATGGCTTACAGAGGTTGCAAAGTCTGAAAACTATGATTATATTGCGGTGGCTCATCACAAGGATGATCAAGCAGAGTCGATTCTAGCACATATCATCAGAGGTTCGGGATTAAATGGTTTGGCCGGCATGTCTGTAGTAAGCTCTGAATATGCTACTCCTGTAATTAGACCGCTGTTAGAGGTTACAAAAGAAACCTTATTGGCTTATTTAGAGGTGAAGAGGATTTCCTATTGTGTTGATCGTACGAATGAAGATGTGCGATACCAACGAAATAGGATTCGGCATCGTATTATACCTGAGTTAGAAGCTATTAACCCTAATGTAGTAGATGCTATTGCTAGATTGGGAAATTCCGTACATGAAGATGTATTAGTTATGTCTGATTTAACGTCTAGAACCTTTGATAAATTAGTGTCGATTGGTGATGACGAGGTGAGAATCTCTCGCCGTGCCTTGAGACAGGAGCCACTAGCAATACAGCGGAGATTATGGCAGCGTTTAGTAAGTACCATTGACTCTGATCTAACGCTTACATCAGCTCATCAAGAGCAATTACTGGATATTGTTAACACAGGGGAAAAGAAAACTTTCACTATAAAAGTATAAAAGTAATCGCTCAATGTGATACAATAAAGGTATATTGCAAACATTAATATGAATCGTGGAGGTCATATAGATGCATCAAGACGCAAAAGAGATTTTATATACAGCAGAACAATTACAGGCTCGTGTAGCCGAGTTAGGTAAAGCAATTAGCGAAGACTATAAAAATGAATCTGTAGTGCTCGTAGGGGTGTTAAAGGGAGCCATCGTTTTCTTTACAGACTTAGCTCGCGCTATTGATGATAGCGTAGATGTAAGTTTTGATTTTATTTCTTGCTCTAGCTATGGTAGTGGCACAACTAGTACAGGTGTAGTACGAATTCTAAAAGATTTGGATCGCTCTGTAGAGGGGAAGCATGTGCTTGTTGTGGAAGATATCGTAGATACAGGCACAACATTGAATTACTTATTAGAAAATTTACATGCTCGTGGTGCTAAAAGCGTACGCCTTGCTGCATTATTGAATAAACCAGATCGCCGTAAGATGGACGTAGACGTTGACTATGTGGGCTTTATTATTCCTGATTATTTTGTTATCGGTTATGGTTTAGACTACGCAGAAAAATATCGTCACTTACCATATATCGGTATTTTAAAGGAAGAAATGTATCAAAATTAAAAATATGATATAATATATGAGTGCATCTCTTAATGAGATGTACTCAATTCGTTTATACAAGTAAATTATTATTGAAAGGGGTAATCTTTTGGGTCGATTTACAAAAAATATCGTCCTTTACTTACTTATCATTGCCGCTTTCGTTATCGCCATTGACGCTTTCTCTGGTCAAAGTGCGAATAAATCTGAACTAAGTTACACAGGATTTATTCAACAAGTACAACAGAAAAAGGTTGAGTCCGTAACGATTACCAATGATCATGGTATTAAAGGTAAACTAAAAAATGGAACAGAGTTCAATTCTTATGCGCCAAGTGATGAAACATTAATTAAAACATTACAAGATAATGGCGTAGAAATTACAGCAGCTCCACCTGAGCAACCAGCTTGGTGGATGAGCCTGTTAGGTTCTGCTATTCCTATCATCATCTTAGTGGTGTTGTTCTTCTTTATTATGCAACAAACTCAAGGTGGCGGTGGCCGAGTGATGAACTTTGGTAAAAGCCGTGCTAAATTGATGGGTGAAGGTAACGTAAAGGTTAGCTTTAAAGATGTAGCAGGTGCTGAAGAAGCAAAACAAGAATTAGAAGAAGTAGTAGAATTCTTGAAGGATCCAGGTAAATTTACAACTATCGGTGCTAAAATTCCGAAAGGTGTATTGCTCGCAGGACCTCCAGGTACAGGTAAAACTTTGCTTGCTAAAGCCGTTGCTGGTGAAGCCGGGGTACCATTCTTTACGATTTCTGGTTCTGACTTCGTAGAGATGTTTGTGGGTGTTGGTGCTTCTCGTGTACGTGATCTTTTCACACAAGCGAAAAGAATGCTCCATGTATCATCTTTATCGACGAAATTGATGCGGTAGGTCGCCAACGTGGCGCAGGTCTTGGTGGTGGTCACGATGAACGTGAACAAACATTGAATCAATTACTCGTTGAAATGGATGGTTTCGGTGCCAACGAAGGTATTATTACTATCGCTGCCACAAACCGCCCAGATATTCTTGACCCAGCGCTGTTGCGTCCAGGTCGTTTTGACCGTCAAGTTATCGTAGGTCGTCCAGACTTACGCGGCCGTGAAGCAATTTTAAAGTTCATGCTCGTAATAAGCCTTTGGCTGATGATGTAGACTTGAAAATAATTGCGAAGAAAACTCCAGGCTTTACTGGTGCAGACTTGAGCAATTTGTTAAATGAAGCAGCTCTTTTGGCGGCTCGTCTTAACAAAAAGTAATTACTATGGCTGAAGTTGAAGAAGCCAGTGAAAAAGTTAGTATGGGACCTGAACGCCGCAGTCATATTGTGAGCGATAAGGATCGTAAATTGACAGCATACCATGAATCTGGTCATGCTATCGTAGCACATCTATTGCCTCATGCAGATCCTGTTCATAAAGTAACAATTATTCCTCGTGGTGCAGCTGGTGGCTACACTATGATGCTTCCTACTGAGGAACAAAACTACAAAACAAAATCTCAATTATTAGCAGATATTCGAGTTGCTCTTGGTGGTCGAATTGCAGAAGCCTTGATTTTAGATGAAATCAGTACAGGCGCTTCTGGTGACTTGCAAAGCGTAACTAATACTGCTCGCGCTATGGTAACGCGTTGGGGGATGAGCGATGAGCTTGGTCCTATCGTGTTTGGTGAACAACAAGAACAAATCTTCTTAGGAAAAAACCTTGGCCATGAGCGCAACTATAGTGAAGAAATCGCTGCGAAAATCGACTCTGAAATTCATCGTATCGTAGAAGAAGCTTATAAAGATGTAACAAAACTTCTTAGCGATAATGAAAAATTCTTACATGACATGGCAAATGCTTTGTTAGAGGAAGAAACCATCGATGCAAAAGCGGTAGATAATCTTTACAAATATGGTACAACAAAAGAACCTGAAGCTGAGGAGCCTAAAGTAGCTTCTAGAAGTAGAAGGTAGCGTAGTACCAGAGAGTGTTGATGCTAAAAAATAACTAGTACTGTAGCAGATCCTAGTGAAGCATCATCTAATGAAATTAAATAATGGATTTTGTCCAAATGAAAAGAGCTGGCCTCGTTGAGGCCAGCCTTTTTATAGAAGGCTAGCTCTATCTTTTTACTGTCCATCGTTTATATGACGTGTGGCAAGAAGTTCTGTCATGCGTTGTTCTTTTAGTTTTTGCAAATATTTTTGTGCCAAAACATTTGGTATTGCTACACCGATTGCTATAGCTATAGTTGTAAATGTGCCAGTTACACCATTTTGTATCATAAGGATTAGACTAGCATCATTTAATGCATTGATGTGTAACATGTCGAAGAGAAATCGGTAGTACAGTATACCGGGCATTAATGCGATGGCAGATGGTACGATAATGATAGTGCTAGATGTTTTTAGCCAAGTAGAAACTTTTACAAAAATAATACTCATTATGGCAGCACCAATACAAAGGTAGCACCTGGTGTAGAAAATCCTAATTCTACGGATAGTATATTGCGAATACATACACATAGTACGCCACCAATACCAATGGATACTAATAGTCTGACAGGAGCATTAAAAGTACCGCAAAGGAAGCAGCAGCTAAAAGAACCGATAACTTGCTCTATGGAAATAACATGAGGTTTAATATCAACAAGAAATTAAATGCCGGTGCAGGGCTAAAATAGAGTGCCATGGCCATACCTAAAGTCATGCTACCCACGATGAGTAGCGTTCTAATGGCTCGTGTCATGCCCGATAAAATATGATTATTAATGATATCGATGACACAATTGATCAATGGTACCCCAGGAATCATGAACAAGGTGCAGCAAACGAGTACATATAGTAAGGATTCATTATTTACATGACTATAAAAAGCATAAGCCGATATCATGGCACCAAATCCGCCTAATGCGATTCCTACATATTCATTAAGACCTAATCTACATGATAGGGTGCGCGTAAAATAACCAATACTAGAACATATGATAGTAACAATGAATGCGATAATATCGCCACTGTAAAAGGTATGCAAGACCTGCCGATCCTAGTGCACAAGCTGGTCCTTTTTATCCAGTTTGGATACGTTGGTATAGTTGTATCCAGTTTGGCAATTAGTCGTTCATAGGTCGTGTGAGTAATGTCGCTCAAAGGCGCGCCATGTGAGCTTTGATACGGCATTGATCATAGCCATATTCGGAATATGAACCGGTGTTTTTCTGAAGACCGTTATGGATCGTTCTTTGTGTAATAGATTGACCATAATAGTGGTATATGAAATATGGATATTTAAGTAATCATGAGGAATTCCCATAAATGTTGCAGCTTTTAGCATTTCCTCAATGATTCGATTTGTATTTGCCCCACATTCCATTAGTAACTTCCCTATATTGAGTAGTACATCCAGTTTTCGATGAATATGGATAAAAGGGTTCTCTAAAACTTGATTTTTCTCTTCTAATGTAAACTGTTTCATATATCTCTCCGAAGGATAATAGATAGCATTATTGTTATCTATTTTTTTTTATGTATACCTTTATACTATATACATTATACCATTAATTATTTTAAATAATCCTTGCATTTTACAAGGTACACTTGTACAATCGAATTGTAAACCTAGGTTGACAAAGAAAGGGGCTCTAAACTATGCGTGATGAAGTGCTAGAATTCTTAAGACAGAATCAAGGTGACTTTGTTTCGGGTCAAGATATGTCCGAAGCCTGCCATGTTTCGCGCACAGCTATTTGGAAACATATCAAGGCGTTACGTAAAAAAGGCTACAAAATTGAATCTTATACCAAAGAGGGGTATCGATTATTGGAGGAACCGGATTTGTTAAGCCCCTTGGCAATGAAACAAATCTTAAATACAGATGTATTTGGTAAACGATATGTTTATATGGATACCACGGAGTCTACGAACTTAGAAGCTCGTCGTTTAGCTCAACAAGGTGCAGAAGAAGGTACGGTTGTGGTTACAGAGGAACAGGCTGCTGGTCGTGGGCGCTTATCTCGTGGTTGGTATTCTCCATTTGGAAAAGGGCTTGTGGTTTAGTCTTGATTTTACGCCCTGATTTTCCACCTGTAGAGGCTCCAAATGTACTTTGATGGCTGCTGTGGCTTTAACAAAGGCGTTTCATAAAATGGGGACTCACTGATGCGGGGATTAAGTGGCCTAATGATATTCTTGTGAATGGTCGTAAGCTTGTAGGTATTTTGACGGAAATGTCTGGTTCTATGGAAGAAATTTCTCATATTGTAATGGGCATTGGGGTCAACGTAAAACAAAACAAGAAGAATTACCGGAAGAGTTAAAATTAATCGCCACATCCTCTGCGATGGAAGATATTGATATTGAACGGACAGAAGCTTTCAAAATCATCTTAGAAGAATTAGAACACCAATATTATGAAGTGCTCGATAGTGGCTTTGACGAAACCCTAAATGAATGGCGTCAATTATCTGTTACTTTCGGTGAAGAAATTGAGGTTAGAGCACCGGGGAATACCTATGAAGGTGTGGCAACTGATATCGATGACGATGGAAATTTATTAGTAAGAATCCCAGATGGGACAATTAAACGTATTGTTGCAGGCGATGTTTCTATACGTCCGCGAAAATAGGAGGAATGCATGTTATTAGTAATTGATGTGGGAAACACGAATATTGTTCTCGGTGTTTACGACAAGACAGAACTTGTGGGTCACTGGCGTATTTCTACAGATCGTGTGCGTACCACGGACGAATATGGCATGTTGATGATGAATTTGTTTTTTCATGATCGCAAGGTTAACGTCAAAGGATATCAATGCTATCATTATTTCCTCTGTAGTACCGCCATTGATGCCAACATTAGAACGTGTATGCTTGCGTTACTTTAATGTAAATCCTATCATTGTAGGCCCTGGCACAAAAACAGGTATCGCTATTAAATATGATAATCCTCGTGAAGTAGGGGCTGACCGTATTGTAAATGCCGTAGCGACACATGCTTATATAAGGGCGATTTAATTATCATTGATTTTGGCACCGCTACAACTTATTGTGCAGTCTTGGAAATGGTGATTATATTGGTGGCGTTATTACGCCAGGTGTAACGATTTCAGCAGAGGCTCTGTTCCAACGCGCTGCAAAATTGCCTCGTATCGATGTGAGAGACCCAGGGCAAGTCATTTGCCGAAATACGGTATCATCTATGCAATCCGGTATGTTCTATGGCTATGTAGGACAGGTAGAGGGCCTAGTGACACGTATGAAAGCTGAAATGGGTGGCGATGTAACTGTGGTGGCAACAGGTGGTTTGGCACAGCTCATTAGCAGTGCTACAGACTGTATTGACCATGTAGAGCCAATGCTTACATTGGAAGGTTCCGCCTTATTTACGAAAGAAATAAATAATGCTACTATAATATAGTTGGTTGTATATTAACGAAGTATGAATGTATAACAACAGGTACAGCTTATGCTGTACCTTTTTATTAAGGGAAATAGAATTATATGAATAATAAACATGGCAAATTGGGGCTGTCAAAATTGATGGTCAAGCCATATTAGCGCCTATGGCAGGGGTTAGCGATATTGCGTATCGACTACTGGCCAAAGAACAAGGTGCAGCCTTGGTATGTACCGAAATGGTCAGTGCTATGGGTATTAAATATAAGAATGAACGTACTCATGAATTATTGCGCATTGAAGAGGTCAGAACGTCCTGTATCCATGCAAATTTTTGGTTCTAATCCAGAAGCAATCGCTTTGGGGGCTAAGGTTGTAGCCGATGCGGGTGCCGATATTGTAGATATAAACATGGGCTGTCCTGTTAAAAAGGTAGTTACCTCTGGCGATGGTTCGGCACTTATGAAAAATCCTGATCTAGCGGCGCGTGTTGCAGAAGCCGCTGTTGAGGCTGTTGATGTACCGGTGACTGTAAAAAATGCGTATCGGTTGGGATAGTGACTCTATCAATGTGGTGGATTTTGCAAAACGCATTGAGTCTACAGGTGTTGCAGCTATTGCCGTACATGGGCGTACACGGGAACAAATGTATATGTGGACATGCGGACTGGTCTTATATAAAAGCTGTTAAAAGAAGCGGTATCTGTACCCGTAATTGGCAATGGTGATATTGTGGACTCCTGAAGATGCTAAGCAAATGCTTGATGAAACAGGTTGTGATGCGGTTATGATTGGCGTGGTGCACAAGGGCAATCCATGGATTTTGAGCGCATTCTAATCACTATTTAACGACTGGTGAAGTGTTACCGGCACCGACCGATTTAGAGCGACTAGATATGTTATTAAACATTTTGAATTGTTATGCCAATATAAAGGGTGAAAGTATGGGTTAAGGAGATACGAACTCATGCGGGCTGGTATATGAAGGGAATGCCGGAATCTGCATATTGGCGCAATCGAGTGAATACAATTCATACTGTTAAAGCTTTACAATGAGCTAGAAACCTATCGCAAAAATATTGAAAACTGGGGCTCAGATTGACAAATGAATAGTATTTTTATATAATGATTGAATAATTTAGAAAAAATGAAAGATAAGGTGTCATCGACTATGACACTTTTTCTTATTATTTATATGTAGAAAGATTAGGAGAATCCATGGCAGACGTAAAAGAAACATTACTTACCGCCGAAGGTTTAAAAAACTTAGAAGAAGAATTAGCGTACTATAAATCTGTACGCCGTATTGAAGTATCTGAACAACGTATTAAAACTGCTATTGAATACGGCGATATCAGTGAAAACTCTGAATATGATGATGCAAAAAATGAACAAGCTTTTATTGAAGGTCATATTGTAGAGTTAGAGAATAAGATTAATACTGCGAAAATCATCGATGAATCTGTAAAGGTGACGTTGTATCTGTAGGTAGTAAAGTTACTGTATTAGATACACTATGTACAACGATGAATTGGAATATGTTATCGTTGGTTCTTCTGGAAGCGGATCCATTTAACAATCGTATCTCTAATGAATCTCCTGTAGGTAAAGCTATTTTGGGTAAACGTAAGGGCGATGAAGTAGAGGTTTCACACCAGATGGTCCTGTTAACATTCAAAGTGTTAGCAATCCAATAATTTACAATTACCGACAAAGAGGCGATAACATGAGTGAAGAAATTAAAAATATACAAGAAGAGCTGAATGAGCAAATGCAAATTCGCCGCGATAAATTAGCCGAATATGAAGCTGATGGTATTTACCCATTTGGACAACGTTTTGTCGTAAAAGATTACGCAAAAGATATTAAAGAAGACTTCTTCTTGAAATATGATGGCCAGCCTGTAGTTATTGCAGGTCGTTTGATGACAATCCGTTCCCATGGTAAAACGGCATTTGCGAATATTCGTGATAAATCTGGTGATATTCAAGTATACTTCCGTAAAGATGTATTGGGCGAAGATGCTTATAAATACGTTAAAATGCTTGATATCGGTGATATCATCGGCATAGAAGGTCACGTATTTAAAACTCATACCGGTGAAGTTACCATTAAAGTTAACAAATTAACATTGTTATCTAAGTCTTTACGTCCATTACCAGAAAAATGGCATGGATTAAAGGATACAGAACTTCGTTACCGTCAACGTTATGTTGATTTAATCGTAAATCCAGAAGTACGGGATACATTTGTTAAACGTTCTAAAATCGTTGCGAAGATTCGCGAATACATGATGAACGATGGCTTCATGGAAGTGGAAACACCTATGATGCATGCTATCCCTGGTGGGAGCTGCTGCACGTCCATTTATCACTCACCATAATGCGCTTGATATTGATATCTATATGCGTATTGCACCTGAATTATACTTAAAACGTTTAATTGTTGGCGGTATGGAACGCGTATTCGAAATGAACCGTTGTTTCCGTAACGAAGGTATCGATAATCGTCATAATCCAGAATTTACTACCATCGAATCCTACCAAGCATATGGTGATGTAGAAGATGCAATTCGTTTAACAGAAAATCTTGTATCTACTGTGCTCAAGAAGTACTAGGTACACAAGAAATTACATACCAAGGTACTGAAATTAATTTGACTCCTCCCTTGGAATCGTATCACAATGGCTGAAGGTGTAAAAATACACTGGTGAAGATTTTGATGCAGTCACAACTATAGAAGAAGCTCGTGCTATTGCTGATCGCTTAAATGTAGAATACACAGAAAATGATGGTATTGGTAAAATCTTAAATCTTTGCTTTGAAGATTATGTAGAAGAAAACTTGATTCAGCCAACTATCGTATATGGTCATCCTAAAGAGATTTCTCCACTTGCTAAAGCAAGTCGTGAAAATCCATTGGCTACAGAACGTTTTGAAGCTTTCATCTATGGTCGTGAATTGGCAAATGGCTTCTCCGAGTTAAATGATCCAATCGACCAAAAACAACGTTTCTTGGATCAATTGAAAGAACGTGAAGCGGGCGACGATGAAGCTCATCGCATGGATGAAGATTTCGTTACTGCTCTTGAATACGGTTTGCCTCCAACAGCTGGTTTGGTGTTGGTATCGACCGTCTTGTTATGTTCTTAACAGACTCTGCATCTATTCGAGATGTATTATTGTTCCCGTTGATGAAACCAGAAGCTCCTAAGCATTTTGAAGCTGGACACTATTAAGGCTCCCTATTCTTTGAGTAAGGAGCTTTTTATATATTTATGAAATAGTTAGTATCATATAAAAATCATTTTAAACCTGTTACTACGATACTGCCTTTAAATATGTATTGAAACATGAATGCTATATGTAATTTTATACGATGGATTAATGGAGTGGTTAATATGTTGAGCTCCTGTACCAGTCTATAAGTATATAACAAAATTAACGATATAAAGTCTATAGAAAATAATTTCTAGGATAAAAAAATAGTTTATGATTATTCATCAATTGTTATTGACAGTGTATAAAAATAATTTTATACTAAGTGTGAGATGTGGTATTTACATAATATATATGATATAAATTCATGCATATAAAGTTTTTTCTTATTTATCTTTGCTTTATCGAATCTGAATGTGATGATATAGATTAACTGTATAGAACTACTACATACCTTGTATAACCTTGACGGGATGGGTCAAGTCTCTCTAGCGTGAACCGAGTTTACGGCTACAAGAGCTTATTTATGATGCTCTTGTAGCCGTTTTATTTAACTAAATTTATATTTCTAAAAGTTTAGGAGGTAAGTGCGATGAGTTCAATGGATTATGAAAGAGGTAATCAAGCCAATGGTTGTCTTGATCGGTTTTTCAAGTTAACCAAACATGGAACATCAGTAAAGACTGAGATTTTTGCGGGTATTACAATGTTTATTGCATCAGTATACATTCTGGCAGTAATACCCAATCTATTATCTGTATCAGGAATGCCTCATGGTAGTGCTGTAGCGGCTGTAATTTTAACAACTGCCTTTGCGACAATGCTAATAGGTTTTGTTGCTAATGTTCCGGTTATCGTAGCACCTGGACTTGGCCTAAGTGCATTTTTCTCGTATACCATTTGCGGTGCTATGGGCCTTAGTTGGCAAACTGCATTAGGTGCCGTTTTTATTTCGGTACAGTTTTGTTATTTTAACAGTTACTAAAGTTCTTAATAAAATAGTAGATGGTATTCCACAAGTGCTGAAAACCTCTATTGGCGTAGGTATTGGTTTATTCGTTGCCTTCATTGGCTTTAAAAATAACTCATATAATTATTTCTGATAATGCTACATTTGTAACCCTTGGGAATATGAAAGATCCTGCAAGTACTATTAACATTGTTAGGCTTGTTTATTACAAGTATTTTATTAGCTAAGCAGGTTAAGGGTGGATTGTTAATTGGTATGGCCTTCACTACGATTTTGGCTATGGTGTTAGGTTTGACTAAGGTTCCTATATCTAGTTCGGATATCTTTTAACTTGTACCACCATTTCCAGTAGACACATTTGGTCAACTTGATGTAATGAGTGCTATTGGGTATGGCTTTTCTCCATTATCTTCTCCATTACTATTGTGGATATGTTCGATAATATCGGTACATTGATTGGTGTAACGAGAAAAGCAAACTTAGTAAATGAAGAAGGGAAATTTGAAGGTTTGAATCGTGCCTTGCTATGTACGTCTATTGGTCCGCAAAGAGGTGCCGTTGAAAGTACCTCTACAGTTACTTCTTATATTGAAAGTGCAGCTGACCGTTGCGTGATGGTGGTCGCACAGGTCTTACAGCAGTAGTAACTGGCACTTTTATACTTGGTATCTTTATTCTTTGCACCATTGTTCTTATTGGTACCGGTACAAGCGACTGCACCTGTACTGATTACTATTGGCGTATTTATGATGAGTGAGGTAACGCATATTGATTTTACTGATTTCACGGAAGCATTGCCTGCGTTCTTTAACAATTCTTCTTATGCCATTAACATTTAGTATTGCTCAAGGTTTATCCTTTGGTTTTATTTCTTATACATTAATTAAATTGGCAACAGGTCGTCATCATGAAATTCATCCTATTATGTACATCATGACTGTGGCGTTCATCATTCACTTTGCTATTTAAATAGCATATACTATGAATCATATAGCATAGTCTTTAAACGAAAAATCTAGCGTAGTATATGGGCGCAGTACTTTAGGGCTCTAATCACGCGAGGAGGTTTATATGAATTCAACGATTATTTTAAAAGGAAATATATTATATACACCGAATCCATCAGCACTTGTATCTATTCAACAGGGTTATGTTATTGCTGTAGATGGGGTGGTTGTTCATTAATGGTGAAAGTATTCCTACAGTTTATACAGAGTATGATGTTGTTGATTACGGTGATAATCTCATTATTCCTGGTTTTGTGGATACCATGCGCATGCACCACAATATTGTAATCGTGGACTTGGTATGGATAAGGAACTGTTACCATGGCTTGAAACTTATACATTTCCTGAAGAGGCAAAATTTATTGATCCTGACTATGCTCGTCTAGTATATGGTGCCCTTTGTTCACGATTTATGGCGCAATGGTACGACGAGAAGTATTTTGTTTGGCACAATCCATAAAGACAGCACATTGGTGTTGATGGAGCTTTTACAAAAAGCAGGATTGTCAGCTTATGTGGGTAAAGGTAAACATGGACCGTAATAGTCCGGAATTTTTTGATTGAAGAAACGAATCAATCATTAGCTGATACTAAAGTATGGTTAGATGCGTCAGCTCAATTTGGACCTTTAGTTAAACCTATTATTACACCGCGCTTTGTACCATCTTTGTACGAGTGAACTCATGACAGGACTTGCTAAATTAGCGAAAGAATACGATGTTCCTGTTCAATCTCATTTGTCGGAAAATCACGGCGAAATTGATTGGGTCGCATCATTACATCCTGAGTCGTCAAACTATACAGATGTGTACTATGAACATCATTTGATGGGTACCGTGCCAACTGTAATGGCCCATTGCATTCATTTGAGTGACGTAGAAATGGATCGCATGGCTGAAACGCAGACCATGGTATCTCATTGTCCATATTCGAATGTAAATCTTTCTAGCGGAATTTGCACCGATTCGTAAGCTGATTGAGCGGAATATACCAATTGGTTTAGGCTCCGATATTTCTGGTGGACATATTGTATCGATGGCAAAGGTCCTTACTGAAGCTATTGGTCTATCCAAAATGAAATGGGCTGAAGTAGACCCCAAACTATGCACCTCTTACCTTAAGTGAAGCCTTCTATATGGCTACCAAGGGTGGTGGACAATTTTTGGCCACGTTGGAAGCTTTGAAAAAAGGCTATGAATTAGATGCCCTTATTATCGATGATACGTCCCTTATTCGACCCAAATGAACGTTCTTTGGAAGAGCGTTTAGAGCGCTGGCTATATGTAGGGGATGATCGCCATATTATTGAACGCTATGTGGCTGGTCGCGTAGTTCCGAGTCCAAAAGGGTAAAGTTTATATTTTACAGAAAAGAATACTGATGTATTTAAAGCAGCTGGTTTGTATGTCCCTTCAAACTAGCTGCTTTCGCTTTTTTCAGAACCTGACCGAGGTGTTAGATAAACTTTTGATTATGATTTTATGGTAGGTTTTATAGCTTTTCCTGTTTATATTACTGAACAGGGCGATTTTGCTCATCAAATTCACTTGCGTATAATAAAAAAATGTACAAATTAAGAAAGTGGGGTCTTAATGGATATATTAGGAGCAAGACGCTCTATTGAACAAAAGCTATTAATGCAATCTGTTGCTTTGATGGCGCTAGTTGCGGTGAGCGGCACTGTGATGGGATTGTAACGGGATCTCAGTGCAGTGTTGTTAGATGGGTATTCTCCTTCGTTGATGTTGTTATTAAGATTATGATGCTTATGACAGCTAAGTTAGTTGCTAGAGAAACAGTAAAGCGATTCCATTCGGTTTTTGGCAATTTGAACCTCTGGTGCTCGCCGTGGAGGGCTTTTTATTCTTCTCATAGTAATT
>VOFG01001101.1_pt1:0-2500 | contig 41632 bp, 56 predicted proteins | sample 5384171 | NCBI WGS metagenome assembly VOFG01 (sample SAMN12384726, study PRJNA508395) | human gut metagenome | isolation source: healthy gut F | host: Homo sapiens
ATGGCAAGCAGCGTTGCCCTGCCGTTTTTCCCGATACTCTGAAACATCATGTTCGCGCAGACCGTCATCGGCTGGAAGAACAGCGCCACAAGCTGGACGCGGAGCGCAACCTCTCCGATCGCCACCACCTCGGGATCATTCTGAAATACCGCCACAAGCTGCGCCGGGAAAAACATGCCGAGCACCGCAATCGCGCCGAGCAGGACTTCCCCCGCTGTGATCGTGAAATAGAAGCCCTTCCTCACCCTGCCGTACTTTTTTGCTCCATAATTGAACGCCGACACCGGCTGGAACCCCTGACCGATTCCAAGTCCGACCGAGAAGACAAACATGCAAATCCGGTTCACGATCGACATGGCCGCCACCGCCGCATCTCCGTACACACCCGCCTGCCCGTTTAACATCATCGTGGACACACTCGACAATCCCTGCCGCATCAGGCTGGGCAGACCTGTCTTACAGATCATGAGCACTTCTTTTGGCTCTCTGGTAACATACCGCAGCGCGAGCCGGCTCTGCGTCTTATTGCTTGAAAACATATAGAACAGGATTCCAAAACTGATGAGCTGGGACACCGCCGTGGAGATTCCTGCTCCCTCCACCCCAAGATGACACCGCGTCATCAGAAACCAGTCCCCGAAGATATTGATGACACTTCCCCGAGATCAGCCCTACCATCGCAAGCGCTGCCCGTCCTTCGTAACGCAGAATATTATTCATCACGCAGCTGCTCGCCATAAACGGCGCCGCAATCAGAATGAAGATGGCATACGTCTTTGCATACGGCAGAATCGTGTCCGTACTTCCCAGTCCGTTGCTCTACCAACTGAGCTAACCATGGGCACAATGCTTACGCATCGAGTTGCGGGAGATTTGAACCTATGACCTCCGGGTTATGAGCCCGGCGAGCTTCCAGACTGCTCCATCCCGCGATAGTATTTAGTTACTCTATAAAGAGTAATGGGCAGAGATGGATTCGAACCATCGAAGCAAGTTGCAGCAGATTTACAGTCTGTCCCCTTTGGCCACTCGGGAATCTGCCCATAATACAATTCAATATTAAATTGTATAAAGCCGATGATCGGACTCGAACCGATAACCTGCTGATTACAAATCAGCTGCTCTGCCAATTGAGCCACATCGGCATAACTAATAAAAGAATTAGTTAAATGGGACCTACAGGGCTCGAACCTGTGACCCTCTGCTTGTAAGGCAGATGCTCTCCCAGCTGAGCTAAGATCCCACGCGTTACTTGTAGTGAGTGTTAAGAAAAAAATTCATCTGATTTAATCGTCATACACTCACGAATAAAGACTCACTATAAACGACCCAGATCGGACTCGAACCGACGACCTCCGCCGTGACAGGGCGGCGCTCTAACCAACTGAGCCACTAGGCCATATAAAGGTTTGTACCTTCAAAACTTCATACAAATCCGATTTGTTTTTCTCAGTTATTAACCAGATTAAGCCCTCGACCTATTAGTAACAGTCAGCTCCACATGTTGCCACACTTCCACCTCTGCCCTATCTACCTTGTAGTCTTCAAGGGGTCTTACTCCCTAAGGAGGGATATCTCATCTTGAGGGGGGCTTCACGCTTAGATGCCTTCAGCGTTTATCCCTTCCGGACTTGGCTACTCTGCCATGCCGTTGGTCGACAACAGATACACCAGTGGTCCGTCCATCCCGGTCCTCTCGTACTAAGGACAGCGCCTCTCAGATTTCCTCCGCCCGCGCCGGATAGGGACCGAACTGTCTCACGACGTTCTGAACCCAGCTCGCGTACCGCTTTAATGGGCGAACAGCCCAACCCTTGGGACCTGCTACAGCCCCAGGATGCGATGAGCCGACATCGAGGTGCCAAACCACTCCGTCGATGTGAACTCTTGGGAGTGATAAGCCTGTTATCCCCAGGGTAGCTTTTTATCCGTTGAGCGATGGCAATCCCACGTTATGCCACCGGATCACTAAGTCCTACTTTCGTACCTGCTCCACCCGTCGGTGTCGCAGTCAAGCCTCCTTCTGCCTTTGCACTCTTCAAATGGTTTCCGACCATTCTGAGGGAACCTTTGAGCGCCTCCGATACCCTTTCGGAGGCGACCGCCCCAGTCAAACTCCCCTGCCTGACATTGTCCCATTGCCAGTTCATGGCAACTGGTTAGAAACCCAGTACTACAGGGGTGGTATCCCAACAGCGACTCCCTACAGACTGGCGTCCATAGTTCTCAGTCTCCCACCTATCCTGTACGTGCAGTACCGAATCCCAGTATCAAACTGGAGTAAAGCTCCATGGGGTCTTTCCGTCCTGGCGCGGGTAACCAGCATCTTCACTGGTACTTCAATTTCACCGGATGCATTGTCGAGACAGTGCTCAAATCATTACGCCTTTCGTGCGGGTCGGAACTTACCCGACAAGGAATTTCGCTACCTTAGGACCGTTATAGTTACGGCCGCCGTTTACTGGGGCTTAAATTCAAAGCTTCGCTTACGCTAACCTCT
>VOFG01001101.1_pt1:7500-41632 | contig 41632 bp, 56 predicted proteins | sample 5384171 | NCBI WGS metagenome assembly VOFG01 (sample SAMN12384726, study PRJNA508395) | human gut metagenome | isolation source: healthy gut F | host: Homo sapiens
AGCAAGCATTACTATCCAGGCTGCAAGCGAATATACCATGCGAAGCACACCTCTTGTGTAGCCTCTCACCACATTCCACGCAATAATACATATTACCGCAATTAACAGCCAATTCATTTCAGTCTCACCTCGTCCATTGCGCCGTCATAGATGAAGATATAGTTATTCATACCCGATTTATACATCACCTTGTACAACTTGTTGTCAAATGTATGATAGAATTTCTTAACTCCGTGTATGGTGTATATCTCACAGGCTGTGTCTCCTGTGACGCACACCTCGTTATTGCTGTCAAACTCTATACTATTGTAGGCAATAGCTGTGTCGTTTTCCATAAGCATCTTACCATTAAAATCATAAAGCTTGATATGACTGGTGCATTTTTATCGTTGTTGAGTATGCTACTCCTATATATTTATTATTGTAAAATACGCTGTCTATCAGCTTTTCCAGCTTAATAGTCTGCTTGAGCTTTGGCTTCTGGCTTCCGTCAAATACCATAATATTCTGATCTGAAACTGCTATCATCCTGCTGTCGGAAACATATGCTATTTCAGGTATGAGCTGATTCTCATACTTGTAAGTGCCGACATTGTTGTCTATCTCATTTTGTCCTACTGATCCAAAATTGTAAAAGGATATAACGCTGTCCGTCTTTCCTCCGGAGACATCTATCATATCTACAGCCAGTTTTTTAGCATCATATGAAAGAGCTATATCAACAGGTATGTTCTTCTGTTCTCCGAAAAACTCACCACTTGCCAGCTCTTTTCCGTTTACATCATACAGCTTTACATAATAATTTTCATTCTCACTGACAAGGACTGCCACTGTGCCCTGGCTTGCTATGCAGGCTTTTTATAATAGGCCACGATGTTCCTATTTCTTTTTTACTCCATTCTTGTCCATGATATAGAGGTCTGTTCCACCCCTGTCATAGATAGTCATAAAGCTTTCGCATGTGACTACCTGTGGCGATGACATCTCAAATGCCTGGTTCCATATACGGTTTCCGTCTGAGTCTGTATATAATACACCATCATTGCTGTACTCCACTACCGCTCCGCAGAAATCCACGAACGACACCGCACTCTTGTCCTTCTGCTCCACGCTGTTTTTGACGTCAAATGACTTGTAGGTACGCAGCGCCATCCACAACCATACTATAAGAAATAAAGCCACGACTGCTGCCACGACTATTATTATTCTTTTTTGCTATTTTTCTTCTATGCTTTCGTATTTTCTCCTCGAGCTCGTCCAAATCGGTCTCGACAGTTTTAAAGTCTGATTTCTGTGCCATAATCTTATCCTTTTGTCTACTTCCAAAATATTTGTTACTTGTCAGTATACCATTCACCGGATATTTTTTCCACAGGAATTAAATCTTCTTCTGTGGACATGGCAGGAAGTGTCTCCTTTTTGTCTAATGTTCCACCCATTCCAGCGCCGGCTTTAAGCCCGATAAGCACTATAAGCACTGCTATCGCTGCAATCATCACTACAGATGCAAACGAACCCTTGCGCGGTTCTTTTCCTGCCTCCATGGCTTTTCTGTACCGGCCGCGTTCTTTCGATATGCTGCCAAATTCCTCAGGAAACGACACATTGATCCTGTCGTCTGCCGGAGCGCTTCTATGTATCCGGCTGTAGCTGCTTTTTGACCGTTGTGTCAGTGTCCTCATACCGGCTGCTGCTTTTATTATTGTCATCGGCATTACTATAACTGTCGATTTTATTATTGTTGTTTGCATTACTATAGCTGCAGGTTTTATTGCAGGTGTCAGTTTCATTATAGCTGCCAGCACTATCACAATGCTCATTCATGCGGTAATATACAAAAAAGCCTGTCTTTTTTTTCTTCAGATGATTATTCTTTTTGATAAAGAAGTTTTCCTCCTGCTCTGTCCTATTCAAAAGGAACATAAGCTGATGAGCGCCGCCAAAATGCTCCCTGTGTATATTTTCAAGCATGGGTGTTGGCTCAGCCGGAAAATCCTCCTGCCTGAATGCCCATCCGACAATAATCAGCTCCTCGTAGCTTTTCTTTATCTCCGCAAACACTCTGCTTCATACCTTGTTGGTCCAAAGAGGCGCATTTTTGTCAAACTCCATATCATATACTGCAATCGCCGCCTCCACAAATGTGGCATACCTGCCTCCGCTGCTCTCCGTATGCCCCATGAGTACAAAAACCTCTTTATCCTTAAAGCCCTCTGTCTTTATGCGCTTGTACGCTTTCTCCGATATGTAAACACGGCCCTCATCCGCCGGTGTGCCAATCTGCTTGACGTTGTTCGTCACAATATCTATCATGCCAGCCTCCTTTTTCGGTCAGCATAGCACTTGCAGATTGTAAATTTATGCAATATTATGCGATTATAAATATATTTTGCAGTTAATCCAACCGTAATTCGATAACGAAAAAGGGCGCATGACCCCATGCGCCCGACTTTTCCCATATGAAGAAGTAAAATGCTTCGCACTCGCCACCTGTAATCCACCGGAAAGCATACAGCATGTTCCGAAGAAAACAATATGAACTGCCGCAGGGTTCCATTATGTAAAATAGCAAGAATGACTAAACTCATTCCACACGCTATCCACACGAAATCCTGCGGCTGACTTCATATTTTTTCTGAGGAATATACTGCATGCTGCACCGGTGAACACAGCCTCCAAGTGCGAAGCTAAAACCCACTACTTCATATAATTCTTTACTTTGTTGTAGATGCCCTCTGCATCCAGTCCATACTTGTGGATAAGCTCCACTGCCGGTCCTGACTCGCCGAAGCGGTCCTCCACACCGATACGCAGAAGCTTTGCAGGCTGCTCCTCACAGAGTACCTCTGCCACAGCACTTCCCGAGTCCTCCATTGATAGAGTGCTCCTCTACAGTGACTGCCTTGCCTGTCTTTGATACAGATTTAACAATCAGCTCTCTGTCGATTGGCTTGATTGTATGGATATTGATAACCTCAGCATCTATGCCGTCTGCTGCGAGCATTTTTGCTGCCTCAAGTGTCTCTGATACCTCAAGTCCTGTTGCAAATATAGATACATCCTTGCCTTCCTTGAGTACGATACCCTTTCCGATTTCAAACTTGTAGTCCGGTGTGTCGTTGATTACAGGCACTGCAAGTCTGCCGAATCTAAGGTATACAGGGCCCACATTGTCGTATGCTGCCTTTACTGCGGCTCTTGCCTCTACATCGTCTGATGGGTTTATTACAACCATACCCGGGATTTCTCTCATGAGCGAAAGGTCCTCGAGGCACTGGTGTGTAGCTCCGTCCTCACCTACAGAGATTCCTGCATGTGTGGCACCTATCTTGACATTGAGATGAGGATATCCGATTGAGTTTCTTACCTGCTCATAGTTTGCCTGCTGCAAACATGGCAAATGAGCTGATAAAAGGCCCCTTGCCGCATGTAGCAAGTCCTGCTGCGATACCTGTCATATTGCACTCTGCGATTCCGCAGTCCCAGTGACGCTCAGGAAACTCTTTCTTGAAGATACAGGTCTTTGTGGCACCTGCCAGGTCAGCATCGAGTACAATAAGGTCATCGTGTGCTTTTCCAAGCTCTACGAGTGCGTTTCCGTAGCTATCTCTTGTAGCGATTTTCTTTACTTCTGACATAATGCTTCACCTGCCTTTTCTAAGTCTGCCATTGCAATTTCATACTCCTCGTCGTTTGGAGCCTTTCCATGCCATCCTGCGGCATTTTCCATGAATGATACGCCCTTGCCCTTTACAGTCTTTGCGATAATGGCTGTAGGCATGCCCTTTGTCTCACGGCCTCCTTGAAGGCTGCCCTGATCTGGTCAAAATCGTTACCATCGATATTGATTACGTGGAAATTGAATGCCTCAAACTTTGTCGATCGGGTATGGTGAGCATACATCCTCAATAGAACCGTCTATCTGGAGGTTGTTGTTGTCAACGATGACTACGAGGTTGTCGAGCTTGCGGTGACCTGCCCACATGGCTGCCTCCCAGATCTGTCCCTCCTGAATCTCGCCATCTCCTGTGAGTGTGTATACACGATAATCCTTCTTGTCATATTTGCCTGCTGCAGCCATTCCTACTGCGGCAGATACACCCTGTCCGAGCGAGCCGCTTGACATATCAATGCCAGGGATATGCTTCATATCAGGATGTCCCTGCAGATATGAGCCTGTATGACGGAGTGTCTTTAAATCCTCCTTTGGAAAATATCCCCTCTCTGCGAGTGTAGAGTAAAGTCCCGGTGCTACGTGTCCCTTCGAGAGCACGAAACGGTCCCTGTCCTCCCATTTAGGATTGGCAGGGTCTACATTCATCTCCTCAAAATACAGATATGTAAAAATATCTGCTGATGAAAGTGATCCACCCGGATGTCCGGATTTGGCACTGTGAACTGCTGTCACAATGTCCTTGCGAATTTCATTCGCCATCTTCTCAAGTTCAAGATTGTTCATGATGTCTCCTTCTATCATTTATATCTCTGTTCTTCCCTGAAGCGCCCTAAGCAGGGTCACCTCGTCAATATATTCCAAATCGCCTCCTACGGGAACTCCGCTCGCGATTCGTGTCACTTTGATGCCGGTAGGTTTGATGAGCTTGCTGATATACATGGCCGTAGTCTCGCCCTCCAGGCTTGAATTGGTCGCTATAATGACCTCGTTTACGTCTTTTTCAAGGCGTACCATGAGCTCCTTCAGACGAATATCCGCCGGACCTATGCCAAGCATGGGTGAAATTGCGCCACCCAGCACATGATACACTCCCTCATATTTACCGGTCTTTTCGTATGCCACAAGATCCCTCGTATTCTCAACAACCATGATGGTCTTGTGGTCTCTTGCCGCATCCTTGCAGATGGGGCATAGCTCGTCATCTGTTAGTGTATAGCAGCATTTGCAGTATCTGACATGCTCCTTCGCATCGATTATGGCATCAGAGAGCGATTTTGCCTGCTCCTTTGGCATATTTATGATATGAAATGCCAGTCTCTGCGCTGTCTTGGCTCCGATTCCCGGAAGCTGTGACAGCTCCTCTATTAGTTTTGATATCTCACTGCTGTAAAAATCCATTAAAACAGACCGCCGCCCAGGCCACCGGTAATTTTGGACATAGATGCCTGTGACTGCTCATCAATCTGGCGAAGTGCCTCATTGGTTGCTGCCATGATGAGATCCTCGAGCATCTCAATATCGTCAGGATCCACTACCTCCTCAGATAATTTGACCTTTGTGATTTCCTTTTTCCCAGAAACAGTGACTTCGACTGCTCCGCCGCCTGCCTTTGCTGTAACCTCAGCATCCTCAAGCTGCTTCTGAGCCTCCTCCATCTGACGCTGCATCTTCTGCGCCTGTTTCATAAGATTGTTCATGTTTCCCGGCATTCCTCCAGGGAATCCACCTCTTCTTGCCATTCTGGCGTCCTCCTTGTTTTTGATGGGCTAATCCCAGCCCTGTTTATAACTTAGTTTTCTTCCTCTATATCAAAATTTATCATATCTGTCAAGTCCACAACCGCTTCCTTTGCGCTGACTGCGGAATTATTTTTCTTGACCGTCACCTCGACTTTTTTTGCCTATACGCTTTTCTATAAGCGAAGCCAGCGTATCCATACAGCCTGCACGGTTTTCAGAGAGATACTCATATGCATTCTCATCATCAAACATTAAAATCAGGTCAGAGGAATTGCCAAGCGATGTCACAGCCTTGTTCAGATAAACCTTTGATGTTGCTCCCATCTCCGAAAGTATGGATTTCCAGTGCTTCATGAGTTCTGAGATATCCTGTGGTATTGCTTTGGGAAGCTCCTTTTTCACTATGGGCTCGCTTGCTGCGGCCTGCTGCATATCCTGTGTCTGCGCAGCCTGTGCCGCTACAGGTATACCCTTTTCAAGCTTTTTTTCTCTATGCTGTTTATGCGGTCAAGCACCGAATCATAGCTCTTTTCCATCTGCGGCCTGCACAGCTTTATTATGGCTATCTCGACCATAATACGCTTTTGCGATGCAAACTTTACCTGGCTGGACAGCTCGGAAAATACCCTGATATACCTGATGAGTGTCTCAGGCTTTCACAAGCACTGCCTCTTCCTTAAGCGCCTCAAGATTGTCCTTTGAGATGTCGAGCACTTCCTCCATATCGTCGGAGCTCTGCAAAAGCAACAGATTCCTCATATACCATGTGAAATCATTGACAAGCTGCGACAGCTCCCTGCCCTCATCTATGAGCTCGCCCAGTATGCGGATGGCGCCTGTCACATCCTCGTCGAGTATGCGCCTTAAGAGCCTTGAAAACACCTCTGTGTCCACCGCTCCAAGCACCTCGAGCACATTTTCATAGGTGAGTCTCTCCCAGATGGAAAGCAATGCACTGGTCAAGAAGACTCAATGCATCTCTCATGGAGCCGTCTCCTGCCTTGGCCACGTACCTTATGGCACGCTCCTCAACCTCCACCTGCTCCTGCTCCATCAAATCGCTGAGTCTGGATGCAATCGTATCTATGGAAATCCTGTGAAAATCATAGCGCTGGCATCTGGACAGGATGGTAATCGGTATCTTGTGTGCCTCGGTGGTCGCCAGTATAAATATAACGTAGCTTGGCGGCTCCTCAAGTGTTTTTAAAAAGTGCATTGAAGGCTCCTGCCGAAAGCATGTGAACCTCGTCGATGATATAGACCTTGTACCTGCCCTCTGTCGGGCGGTATGTGACCTCCTCACGAATCTGTCTGATATTGTCCACGCCGTTGTTTGACGCTGCATCTATCTCTATGACATTCATGGATGAGCCCTCAGTGATTGCCCTGCACGACGGACATTCGCCACACGGGCTTCCGTCTACAGGGTGCTCACAGTTGACTGCCTTTGCAAATATCTTTGGCCACAGTAGTCTTTCCTGTACCTCTCGTACCGCAAAATAAATAGGCATGCCCTATTCTGTCAGCTTTTATCTGATTTTTTCAGTGTTGTTACAATGTGTTCCTGTCCCTTTACGTCCTCGAACTCCTGTGGACGGAACTTACGGTATAGGGCCTGATAAGACACGCCTTTTCACCTTCCTTATATCTAATATTGCTGCTTAATCTCCGAAGCAGATACCTGTGCGCTTTGCTTCCTTGATCATCTGGCTCTTTGGATCTACAGTCTTAAGCTTTCCTGCTACATCGGCAAGCGGAATCCTCTTTGTCTGTCCGTTTACCATGGCTATCATGCAGCCGTAATCCTCATCCATGATGGCCTTTGCTGCTGCTGAGCCAAGACGTGTACAAAGCACTCTGTCGTAAGGGCATGGGCTGCCGCCTCGCTGTGTATGTCCCGGCACTGCCACTCTGACCTCAAGACCGAGTCTTTCGCTGATGCGGTCTGCAACCTCGTATGATACTGACGGGTATTTGCTCTTTGCAAGCTTCTTCTTGTATTCCTTTTTGGAAAGGGCTGCATCCTCCTTGAGATGGCTCCCTCTGCTACTGCAAGAATGGTAAAGCCCTTGCCCTCCTTTGTTCTCTTGTGGATGGCATCTACGACCTTGTCAATATCGTATGGTATCTCAGGAAGCAGAATGATGTCTGCACCGCCCGCAACACCTGCATACAGTGTAAGCCAGCCTACCTTGTGGCCCATAACCTCAACGATGAATACACGGTTGTGGGAAGCTGCTGTCGTGTGGATGCAGTCGATTGCATCTGTAGCTATATTGATCGCGCTCTGGAAACCAAAGGTCATATCGGTCCCGTAAATATCATTATCGATGGTCTTTGGCAGATGAATGACATTAAGTCCCTCTTCCCTGAGAAGATTGGCTGTCTTTTGTGTGCCGTTTCCGCCCAGGATAACGAGGCAGTCAAGACCAAGCTTCTTGTATGTGTTTTTCATGGCTGCGACCTTGTCCAGTCCGTTCTCATCCGGCACTCTCATAAGCTTAAAAGGCTGTCTTGATGAGCCGAGTATTGTGCCACCCTTTGTCAGGATGTCCGAAAAATCCTTTGATGTGAGTATTCTGTAGTTCTCATATATGAGTCCCTTGTACCCTGTTCTCAAAGCCGTAAATCTCAAGCTCGTCGATATTGTGTGCCAGCGCCTTTACCACACCTCTCATGGCTGCGTTAAGTGCCTGGCAGTCTCCTCCGCTGGTAAGCATTCCAATTTTCTTCATTGCTGCTTCCTCCTTATGCATTATTATGATTGTCTTTTATTATGCTAACCCCTGTACTCCTTATCCTTCTCCTCCTCGCGGAGCCTGTCCTCCTCAGGCATGAGCTTTCTGAAAATACGCTCAAAAATAAACTCATAGGTGAGTGCTGCGCCGACAGGAAGTATGAAAATGAGTGGAATAAGAATCCATACAAGTATAAGTGATACCACAAGTATCACTATGACCAATAATGTCCACGGCAGGTTGGCGATAAGAATGAGCATTGTATTCTTAAGGGTTATCTTTGTGACCTGCTCAAATCGTGAAATATACGCTGATGTGTATATGGCCCAGGCTGCGGCGATAAGTGCCATTATGATAAACACGATGGAGAACGTTCCCCACTGATTGCCTGTCTTAAGACCTGACCATGTAATATAAATATCTCCCAAAAGCACGATAAGTATTATAAGCTGTACCAGCCATGCCTTGGTGGCCTGCTTGAAATTTACCTTAAACGCATGCCAGTAGCCTCTCCACACATAGCCCTCATCGCGATGGATGACACGGCGCGATGTATCGTAAAGTGCTGTTGATGCCGCTCCCTATTGTAAAAACAGGTATGCATGATATGATCCAGCAAAAGCTCAAAATAACCATATCTACCAGTTTGTTTAATGCTCTGAAAAATTTGTTGTCTATGTTGAAAATGCCCATAATGCTCTCCTATATCCTGTGGTGTTCTCTGTTTTGTTCTCTCTTTTTCTCATAGCGCTCTTCACGCTGCCTCTTCCTCTCCTCAGGTGTGAGGCGCTCCTTTTTTCCTGCCGATATAGATATTCCACTTAAGATATGCCTCCTGGGCATTTCTTGACTTGTAGATGATATTTTTCTCCTCACCTACTATATCCGTGATGCTGTACCAGCCTCTATCGTACATGAACTCTGACTGCTTATCATCAAAGTCCTTGGTTCCCAGCACAAAATGCTGCTGTCCCATGTAATCCAGTCCTCCTTGTTGTAATTTTATTTTATAGCCACCTTGTCCAGTACATAGTCAACTGCCTGCCTAAGGTGTTTATCCTTCTCATACTGCTCAGTTTCCTTAAGCTTTAAAGCTTCTTCTCTGGTGAACAAATCACGCAGTAACACCCGGTGATGCTCTACCGGTATATATGACACCTTGTCCTCAAACACAGGCTTCAGCACATAGTACGGCACCGCTTTCTTTTCTCTCTTAGATGCTAAATGCCGCCTCAAACAACAGCTTTTATCAGGCGCAAAAAATCAAACGCGTTCTTTTTCAAAAACATTTTATCTTTATCATATGAGGCAGGCTGTGCTGTACATTTTGGTTGAACGACATACGCTTTCATAATTCCTTTTTAAATGCCGCCTCGCCCACTTTTGTTTGAGGCGGCATGCAAAAAATTTGGAGGATATATGAAAAAAACAGCTGTTTTTAACGATTTGTCCGGCTTTGGAAAATGCCTCTTGACCGCCCATGGTACTGTCCGCGCAGCAAAAAATTAATGCGGCATTTTTGACCGTCATAAATCCAAGTGTACCGCCGGCATAGAAAATTAAGCAAAAAATTTGGAGGATATGAAAAAAAGCAGCCGTTTTCTTTCCGGCTTTGGATGGCATGTACTGTCCGCGCATCGGTTGTCCCATGGCATCAGCAGTGCTGACAAACCAGACAGGATGAATATCATAAATGCACAGACCTGACAGCCATGATTAAGGACTACATGACAACTGGCGAGAAAAATAATGCCCATTTTGACCATTTACAGCGGTTTCATGACAGGGCAGATTGACTTTTATGGATTTTTGGATGATATGAGGAAAACAATGCTGCTCGTGGACCCTGTGATGGGCGATGACGGCAGCGACACTTTTGGATGGCAGAAAGGGCCGATGCAAATCCTGCCATGCCTTTTGGCAGACTATGATAAATACAGCGACATAATGTGCTCCTGCCGCTTGCGACAAAGATAAGCGAAGCTGCGAGACCTGTCCGGCAAAAATCAGGATGTAATCATCACCGGTATCAAATGCAGGGATGATAAGTCGCCCTTTATCTACAATCTCGTGACTACCGCAAACGGTACTACAACCCACAGATCACACTTTTTCGACGTGAGCTTTTCCGGCACCGGCGATCTGTTTGCATCTGTTATATGCGGAAGCAGGCTGAACGGATTTTCCACAGAGGAGGCCGCTGAGCGCGCCGGAAAATTCCTGTATGACAGCATCGCAGATACCATGAATGATGACACCGCACCGAATGACGGGTGAATTTCGAGAAGTTTTTGCGGGAGCTGATGTGATGTTTATGTGATTCTTATCACCCTTTGCAGAAAAATTTATCGAATTGTCAGTTGACCTCTTAAGTTAGGCTTAACACAAAACAAAGGAGAACATATTTTTATGAACTCACAGGTTAAAAACTCACATTTACTGCCCTCATGGCAGCCATGATTACTATTTTTACAGCATATATATGCCACATTCCGGTTGGACAGAATGGCGGATATATTCATTTTGGCGACAGCCTTATCTATATCGCAGCGTGCCTCCTTCCATGGCCGTACGCAATGACAGCGGCAGCTATCGGCGGTGGCATGGCAGATTTGCTGACCGCACCTATCTGGGCTCCTGCAACAATCATCATAAAGGCACTCATATCCATTCCGTTTACCAACAAATCAGATAAAATTGTGACCGTGAAATGTAGTATCGACAATCATAGCTTTCGCGATTTCCGCATCCGGCTATGCCATTGCTGAGGCATTTATCACATACGGTTTCACAAAACAGGCCTTCACCGGTCTCATCGCAATAATTCCGGTTTCTGTTCCGGGAAGCTGTATACAAAGCGGCGGAAGTGCTATAATATTTGTTATTCTTGGACTGGTGCTCGATAAAATCGGATTCAAGAGAAGATTTTTCACATTGGAGGATACTAAATAATGGCTGATATAATCTATACATACAAGAACGAAGTTTATGCAAATATCACAAATAAATGCGACTGCGCTTGTACATTCTGTATACGCTCTCAGAAGGACGCTATAGGCGATGCGACATCATTGTGGCATACAGTGGACCCAACATATGATGAGATAATAGCTGCAATCGATGCATTTGATTTTACAGGCTATGAGGAATTCGTCTTCTGCGGCTATGGTGAGCCAACCTGCGCGCTGGATATCCTTGAGAAAACAGCTAAATATGTGAAGGAAAAGTATAAGCTTCCTATCCGCGTAAACACTAACGGACTGGGAAATCTCTATCACGGAAGGGATATCGTGCCGGAGCTTGCTGAGTATATTGATTCAGTTTCCATCAGCTTGAATGCTGCAAATGCCGAGGAATACAATAAGGTCACAAGACCATCCTTTGACAATGCTTATGAGGCTATGCTGGATTTTGCTGAGGAATGCAACCGCATGATCAAGCATACACAGCTTTCTATCGTGGATGTACTCCCTGAGGAGGATATAAAGACCTGTCAGCAGATTGCTGATGAGAGGGGTATTCATCTGAAGATACGTCATTTTTCGAATTAGGCACAAAAAAGAACCCGCGGGCAATGGATGGGCTTACTGCGACAAAAACAATCCGGTCACTGAAACATCCAGAGCAAAGCCTGTAAAAATCGAAAATGTAAATAAAATTTTGTGTGATTATTCGGTATAGCGATTAGGATTTCTCGAATCCGTAAACCCATTTTCCACGTAAGAACAGATACAGAAAAATCGCGGAGCTGATACCCCAAGTCAATGGGTATGCCCAGAAAATCACTCGTATATCCGGGAGAATACGAACTGCCACAGTAATGTAGCTTACGCGAAACAAACACCAGTCACAGAGCATAACGATCATCGGAACGGATGCATTACCTGATCCACGAAGTACTGCTGCGATGCAATGAGAAAACGCCAGCAGACAATAAAATAACGCAATTGTTCTGGACTGCATGACTCCATAATGTACAACATCAGGATCTCTGTTAAACGCTGTGATCAGTACCGGTGCTGCCACATATATGATAATACCGATCAACTCTGCAATAGTAATCGAACAGAGAACTCCAAATCTTGCTCCCTTTTTCGCCCGGTCATACTGTTTTGCACCCAGATTCTGACTGACAAAGGTTGTCAGAGCCATTGTAAAACAGGTCACCGGCAAAAGGCGAATCCCTCTATCTTGGAGTATGAACCACATCCTGCCATTGCCATTTTTCCAAATGCATTTATATTTGACTGTACAAAGACGTTCGCGATCGCGATCACTGAATTCTGAAAACCGGATGGTACACCATTCTGGATGATCTGCTTCAGCATAGAACTGTCAAAACGAATCTCTCGCAATTCCAGACGGTATTCTTCTTCCACACGCAGCAGATGAACCATACAGAGCAGTGCACTGACAAACTGTGAAATTGCTGTTGCAAGTGCTGCTGATCCGACTCCCATGCCAAGACCTGCGATAAAGAAAATATCCAGAACGACATTGACACAGGAAGAAATAATCAGATATATCAGTGGATGGCGTCCATCACCGACCGACTGCAGAACTCCAACAAAGATATTGTACATGACAACACCCATAGACCCTGCAAAATATGTACGGAAATACACAATAGATTCCGGGAGCACGTCCGCAGGAGTTCCCATCAATACCAGGATCTTTGGAGCCAGAAGCATTCCCAAAACTGTCAGCGCAGCACCGGCCACAAGTCCAAATGCAACCGTTGTATGGATTGCCTTTTGCAGGCAGTCTCTTTTTTTGGCTCCGTAATATCGTGCAATAACAACACCTGCACCCATGGCAATGCCGTTAATAAAACCTACCATCAGAAAAATCAGATTTCCAGATGAACTGACTGCCGCCAGTGCATTACTTCCTAGAAAATTTCCTACGATCAGGGAATCAGCAGTATTATACAATTGCTGGAACAGATTTCCCAGAAACAATGGAATTGCAAAAAAATGATCTTTTGGGAGATACTTCCCTCTGTCATTCTCAGACAATTTTTCATAGCTAAAATTACTCTTCCCTTTCCTGTGTTCTTTGAATCAATAGAGATGAAGGACTGCTCTTCGTTATAGTTGCCTCTCTACCTTATTATTTGCACCATACCATGCATATGTTGCTGATGTCAATGTAAAGACTGCTTGTAGAGCTGGAATTTCCATGCACACTTCGAATCATATGTCAAGCATTTATTACAAACTAAAAAGACCCTAGCATCATTTCTGATGCTAAGATCTTGATTGGTCATCTTAACTTAATGACATTGCCCTACGGGTTCCTTTTTATATCCAAAAATATTTACAGCTAATATATTAGCTATATCTTGATAAAAATGCCTAAAATGGATAATATATTAGTCCTTAAAAGATCTGTTGAGTAGTATCTGTCTCCGCTGTCAGGAAGAAGTGCTACTACTGTCTTGCCCTTGAACTCCGGTCTCTTGGCTACCTCGATTGCTGCATAAAGAGCTGCTCCTGAAGAAATACCTACAAGTACGCCCTCCTCTTTTGCGATAATCTTGCCATACTCGAATGCTGCCTCATTTGATACAGGGATAATCTCATCATATACCTCTGTATTTAATGTGTTTGGTACGAAGCCTGCTCCGATTCCCTGAATCTTGTGTGCTCCGGCTTTTCCTGTTGAAAGCACTGCTGATGTCTCAGGCTCCACTGCGATAATCTTTACATCAGGGTTCTTACTCTTTAAGAACTCACCTGTTCCTGTGATTGTTCCGCCTGTTCCGACTCCGGCTACGAATGCGTCTACCTGTCCGTCTGTATCGTTCCATATCTCAGGACCTGTTGTCTTTCTGTGTGCCTCCGGGTTTGCAGGGTTCTCAAACTGCTCCGGAATAAAGCTGTCAGGAATCTGCTCATGAAGCTCCTCTGCCTTGGCGATAGCTCCCTTCATACCCTTTGTTCCGTCTGAAAGCACGAGCTCTGCGCCATATGCCTTGATGATGTTTCTTCTCTCGATGGACATTGTCTCAGGAAGAACGATAATAATCTTATATCCCTTTGCTGCTGCGATTGCTGCAAGTCCGATTCCTGTATTTCCTGATGTTGGCTCAATGATTGTTGAGCCCGGCTTGAGCTTTCCGTCTCTCTCTGCCTGCTCGATCATCTCTTTTGCGATTCTATCCTTTACTGATCCTGCCGGGTTGAAGTACTCAAGCTTTGCAAGAAGTCTTGCCTCAAGTCCGTATGCCTTCTCTACGTGTGTAAGCTCTACGAGCGGTGTATTTCCAATAAGTCCTAATGTTCCCTGATAAATGTTTGACATGTTTGTGTCCTCCTTGATGCCATTGTAATGTTAATGCTTTGTTTTAATCTCCTATATTCATACTGTATTTGTATGAATTAATTGTTGATATAAATATACCCCCATGAATCCCTATCTGTCAACAGGAATTTATGGGGTTTTTAATATTTTATTTTTATGCCCTGTTATAATATTCTCTTAGATAATGAGCTTATTGAGTAAAAAGAAAAGCACCTATACGGTGCTAATCTTCATAATGAAATTTACAGGAATATATTATGAGATTTTTTGGTTACTATCAAAGTTATATGTAAGTCTGTGTTCGTCCGTTATCCGTCTGCTACATACTTTCCTATACTTTAACGGTTCAGGCTTACCGATTCCTTCTAATAGGCCATCACGATCTATACTCTTTATAAGCTCGTTAATCCGCTTTACAATCTTTTTATCTTCCTTCTGCCAGTCCGTGTACTGCTGCCATGCAGTCGGAGTAAATACTACATTCATTGTTCGTATGCTCCTAACTCATCTACTGTCTTTGTAATAAAACCACCTGCTTCGGCTTCAGCCATAGATTTATCCAGCATAGCAAGGTATTCAGCATTTCTCTTGGCTTTCATAATCTCATTGTATTCAGATTCCGACATCATCACTATGTTTTCATTCTTTGGTCTTGATACAATCAATGTTTCTCCTCTGAAAACCTTATCACATAACGATTTGAAATTTTCTCTTACATCCATGCTCTTTACAGCTAACATATTTAGCACCTCATTTCCGTACAAAAAAATCGTATGTTTTTCGTACTTTTATTTTATGCTATTATTATTCACTTGTCAACAGATCTTATGCAGAAAAATATTAAACGTATAGTTTTATCTCAGGCAAACAGATCATCCATCGTAACAACCGACTGCAGCTCCTGCGAATACGAGTTTTCCACCACACCATAGGTTGTAATAAGTGTTGGGTATATCGCATACTTTGTACCGGAAACCACTCTCAGATCACTTATTTTATTCCTAATGCTCCTGTCCACTTTCTCCGTTATGGTATATTCTGACTGCGAATATTTCATCTCGCACAAATTAATCACCTGATCTTTTCTGGCAATCAACATATCAATCTGTGAGCCGAAAATGCCATTATCAGGATCTGATTTGCAGTACCACGAATTTACCTCTGTCAGCACTCCCGAAATACCCAGTTTAAACTTAATCTGATCTACATGCTCCATACACACTCTTTCAAATGCCAGCCCCAGCCACGTATTCACTGCGGGCGTATTAATCTGGTTCGTCCAAAAATGCTCACCTGTCGGTTCTGATTTCAAAAATTTGAAATAAAACAATGTAAAGCAATCCATCAACTGGTATATCGCATTTTTCTTTTTCATCCCAAATGCATTGTACTTGCGAATAAATCCACAGCTTTCAAGCTCTTCGAGCTTCGTTGTCAGATCTCCCGAATTAGGTATTTTGGTCGCTGTAATGATTTCTTCCCTTGTCATTCCAACCTTTTTTAGTCCCAAGAGCTTCTATTATTTTTACATAATTCTCCGGTTTTTGAATACAGAAGCATATAAATACTTAAATTCATCGCGCAGAGGCGCATCCTTTTCAAACAATATACTATCAATATTCTGCGAAAGGCTTAATCCCTTTTTCAAAAATCCCCAATAGTAAGGTACTCCGCCAAAAATCATATAATACTGCAATATCTGATTTCTGTTTAATGCCAGCCCGGCAGCTTTTACATACGCTTCACACTCCCTGAGGCAGAATGTGCGCAGATGTATCTGCTCTGTCAATCTGTTATACAATCCACCTTTGTTGTGTACGACCTTTGAGAGCATCCATGATGTGGCTGACGCGCACACTATAAGGACTATATCTTTCCTTGCAGAAGCAAATCCATTCCAGAAATTCTCCAAAGCAACCATAAGATCACTCTTTTGAGTGTCCATCCACGACAGCTCATCAATAAATATTATTTTCTTCTTTTCACTCGACAATCTTATGACATCCTTTAATGCTTCAAATGCCTCAAGCCAGTTTTTGGGCTGCTTTTTTTCACTTCATACCCTGCATCTTTTTAGAGATGACGTAAACGCATATATCTGCTCCTTCATTCCTCCCTCTGACAGACCGGCATGCTGAAATGCAAATCTATATCCAAAAGGCCTCACGTATCAGAAAGGTCTTTCCCACTCTCCTTCGCCCGTATACTGCCACAAAATGCGAGCTATCATCATTTTGTATATCATGCAATAAATGTAATTCTTTTTCTCTACCTACAAGCATCCTGCACCTCCACCCAAAATATATTATATTGCTATACTCTCCTTCATCTCTGTTTTTATACACTTTAAGTAAAGTATAACGATATTTTGAGTAAAAACAAGTCAAAATACAAATATACTCTTCTTAATCTCATTAAAAATAATAGATTAAGAAGAGTATACGTTGTTTCGTTGCAATATTTATGTGTTGTTACACATTTTTTCCAAATAACTACCTTATTTTTCTCATAGAAAAATACAATCTCGGAATTACAAACAAATTCCCAACAAAATAAATTAAAACAACTAATTCTATCAGCCCGACAACCCTGCCATTTATACAATACAGATAAATGTATTTAAACAAGGTGTTTAATTGCAAAAGCTGTCCCGGCAAAAGATTTACAGCTTCTGAAAGAATAGGAATCCTTCAAGAAACGGGCAGACGCACACAAAGAAAAACGGAATAGTAATTGCCACAATACCTTGCTTTTGTATGTATCGAAACGAGCATTGACAATGATAAAATAAATATACATCCAATATATGCGCCCACGACTGTAATAAGATATTCCTGGAAAAAAGTAATATTATAAACACTATGCCAATTATCCGCATCAGTCTGTATTAGACAGTTGGCTCCGTTTATTCCAAGTGTTGCCAAGACAATAAGTGTAAACAAAATCACTTCAAACCAATAGACTGCTGTAATTGTACCTATCCCTGCATATATCTTTGACATTATAGCTTTGCTTCGTCCCAGCTTTGCAGCAAAAAATACACTATCAGCTTTATATTTAAATTCATCGGAAAAGATACCTGATACCAAAAAGCACATGCCAATATAACAATAATTAAAATTGATGGAAAATATGCAGCTTTCAATAATGTTTTCCATCCATCTGCGGCTTCATAATATAACGGTTTCTGCATACTTTCATACTTATTTAAAATATATGTTTTTCTTCTCCTGAATATTTTGTTCCGGCATCATCCAGATACTCATCAAGCCCATTTTCTCTTGTTGAATAAAAATGCTCTAAGCTATCCTTAGATATTTTAGAAATACGATAATAATCATATTCATCTGCCGGAGAAAATGCCTCATTTATTAAGTCTCTTATGTCCATTATTCCCTGAATCTTTGAATAGGCCTCGTCATTTTCAATATCTTCATCTTCCTGTGATGAGTTTTCTCTATTAAAACTATATACCTTCAACAAAGTATCCTTTGTCAAATTTCCCTTCCATTCGTTCTTTTTTTCTGTAAGCTCTTTAGCAGCAGAATATCCATGTACAGTGGTTCCGTCATTTTTAATATAAGAAACATCATTTACCGCAAGCAGCGCAAACACGATCACTATCATGGTTGTAATAAATAAGACTATTCTGTTTACAGGCTTCACAATTATTTTCTTAATTTCATATTTCACTGTTTTTTCTTCCCCATTTCATCAAAATAGTCAAGAAATAAATCCTCTAACGTTGCTTTGGTTTCAACTGCATTTTCAATTGGCTTATTTGAAGAAATAATTCTTAAAGGCCGCCTCGTCCTCTTCCATTTTTATATTTGATACCTTATACTTTTTATTTAATAAAACCGAATTGCTCTTATCAGTTTTACATATCCATACTTTTCACTCATGCCTGACAACAATTCACTTGCCGTTCCATTTTTTCCTGATACTTCCATCCTTCATGAGTAGAATTTTGTTTGCCACATACTCAATATCTGATACAATATGTGTAGATAAAAGCACCAGACGCTCCGTTGATAATTCACTTATTATATTTCTGAACCGGACTCGCTCATTAGGATCCAATCCGGCTGTAGGCTCATCTAACACTAGGATTTTAGGGTCATTTAACATAGCCTGTGCGATTCCCACTCTTCTAAGCATACCTCCTGATAGATGCTTCATCTTTTTCCTGCTGTATCTGGTCATTCCAACCTGCTCCAATAAATCTTCCATTCTTTTTTTTTGCAACAATTGGCTGCAGCCCTTTAATTGATGCCACGTAAAGCAAATAATCCTTGACGCTGAAATCCGGATAATAGCCAAAATCCTGTGGTAAATATCCAAGCATCTTCCTATATTCCGCGCCCATTTGAAAGATATCATTCCCATCACACAAAATATGTCCCTTTGTAGGCTTTAGCAATGTGCAGATCATTCTCATCAATGTAGTTTTTCCGGCTCCATTTACCCCTAATAATCCATATACACCATTGTCCATTTCAATAGATAAGTTATCAACAGCAATAAACTCATCAAATTTTTTTTCAACATTTTCTATAGCCAATTTCATTTAATCTAACCTCCCCAGTATTTATTACAATTATCAAAAAATTGCTTTATTGTTATAATTAAATAAATTATCGCAGCCATAAGCACCACAGCCCATATCGGATATATGACAGCGTCATATATGCCTCCAATTGATGTTATCCCCACCAGATGCCAACCCATATAAAGCACATTATGATTGCGCAACCGGAGTTCAATGCATTTTTTCCCATCTAAGGTTTTAAAACATATACTAGCTGTTACCACCATTGGTAACAGGAATTGAAAAACAATACTATAAACCGGTTGATCACATACAAAATGTACAACCACGCCAAATACCGTTATCATAAAAATGTCTACGATTCCTAAAATACAAATCCTCGCTGCATATATTTGTCTTATAGAAAAATAAGATGACATTTCAATCTCAAGGCACTTATTTTTCTCATTTTTCCACAGCTCCGGTACAAGAAATATAATAAACATAGCTCCTGCTATTCCAAGGCTTCTATTGGCGTAATATCCATCTCTATCCGAATGAATCCAAAAGCAGATCATAATCAGCAAAAAAGCCTGCAGCACCCACCATCGTTTTTGAATCTGCTTTAGCTGTATATTTAAAAACTGATGATAACTTAACATGTTTTTTTCAGCCTGTTCATATAAGACATTGCCTGCTTTTTTACGATTTGGCTGATTTCCTTATCATATTCTCGTTTTGTGCACTGCTTCTTAAGCATCATAATCCTCCCCTTCCATAAGTTTTTCTAGTATTTTCTTTGCTCTTTTAATTCTATACTTAACCAGTGGCAATGATATTCCCAGCATAATTGATATTTCCTTTTGCTTATACCCCTGCATATAATACATACTTATACATTTCTTCAAATCATCCGGCAGCTTATTTAATACCGACGCAAAATCGGTTCTATCAATCAACGCATTATACTTATCAGTCTGCTCACATATCTCTCCACCATTTTCTATGTATTCATTCAATGAAACTGTATTTTTCCCTGCAAATGAATTTTTTAAAAGATTTCCTGCAATCGTATACAAATAATTTTTGGTCTTATTTTGAAATTGATACTCATATACATGTTCAAAAAACTTCAAAAAAAGTATCCTGTGTCAGGTCTTTTGCTGTTTCTTTATTTACGCATCTGTATGTAAAAATAGTTCAAAATATCTTTATAATACTTTGACACCAGTTCATCACAGGCCTCTGTATTTCCTTTTTTATCTTTTGAATCAACCAATAATCAGTGCTCACCTTATTGTCCTGTTACCTTGCTATTTTTTCTTTGTCTATAATGTATAACAATTTAAGTCCTTAAAAAGATAATGCTTATCAAATTTTTATTTCAAAACATTCCATAATTGTTTAAACTTCCCTATAATTTAATAGAGCAGACGGCATTTTAGTTATGCTGTCTGCTCTATTATAATATATTCGCGACTATTCAAAAGTCCTGCTAATTTACCATCATCTTTTCAATTGTTCCACCGCACAGTACATGCCCATCCTGATAGAATACCGCTGCCTGGCCCGGTGTCATGGCGCGCTGCGGCTCGTCAAATACGCATTTTATCATGCCGTTTTCCATAGGGGTAAGTGTACAGTCAGCTCCCCTGTGAGTAGCGTACCTTTCTATGCTGCGGGTGCCAGGTGTGATGTGCTCCTGTGCCATATAGTTTATATCGCTGATATAACAGGTGTCTGAGAAAAAGTGACTCATTTGTGCCTGATTACGACCTCATTTGTTGCCGGACGCAGCTCCTTCACGAATAAAGGTGTTGCGGCTGTAATTCCAAGCCCCTTGCGCTGTCCGATAGTATAGTGGATGAGGCCCTTATGACGGCCGAGAATATTGCCCGATTCATCCACGAAATTTCCCGGCTCATAGGTTTTGCCTGTCTCATTTTCGATGAATGAGGCATAGTCGTGATCCGGCACGAAGCATATGTCTGGCTGGTCGCTCTTGTGCGCCACAGGCAGTCCGGCTTCCTCTGCGATACGGCGGATTTGTGGCTTTTCATACTCTCCCACAGGCATCAGCGTGCGACGAAGCTGCTCCTGTGTCAGATTGTAAAAGCGCATATGTCTGGTCCTTTTCCGCTGTGACTGAGTTGGCTATGGTGTATCTGCCGTTTGGAAGCTGTGCTATGCGGGCATAATGGCCTGTTGCTATATAGTCTGCTCCTATCTCGAGCGAGCGGTGAAGCAGCGACTCCCATTTCACATAACGGTTGCAGGCGATACACGGATTTGGCGTGTATGCACGCTCATATTCGGACACGAAATAGTCTATGACATATTTCTTGAAATCAGCCTTGAAGTTCATCACATCATACGGAATATCAAGCACTGCTGCCACTCGTCTGGCGTCCTCCACTGCGGATAGCCCACAGCAGCCGCCCTCCTGTGACTGTTTAAATACATCCTCGTCCTGCCATATCTGCATTGTGACTCCGATTACATCGTATCCCTGTTCCTTTAATAAATATGCCGCTACTGACGAATCCCTCCGCCCGACATTCCTACTACAACCTTCTTTTTCATTAATAGTCTTCCTCAGGCGCCTCTTCCTTTTCGCTGATATCGTTTACAGGCTTCTCTAGTCCCTCGATCTTGATACCGTTTTCTCTGCGTAATCCCAGAGTGCCGCATGGATTGCCTCCTCTGCGAGAAGTGAGCAGTGTACCTTTACAGGTGGAAGTCCGTCAAGTGCCTCCATAACTGCCTTGTTTGTAACCTCAAATTGCCTCCTGGATTGTCTTGCCCTTTACGAGCTCTGTTGCCATGCTGCTTGTTGTTGCAACTGCTGCGCCACATCCGAAGGTCTTGAATTTGGCCTCCTGAATAATGCCGTTGTCATCTATATCCAGATACATTCTCATGATGTCTCCGCACTTTGCGTTTCCTACTGTGCCGACACCACTTGGATTCTCCATCTCTCCTACGTTTCTTGGATGGTTAAAATGGTCCATTACCTTTTCACTGTATGCCATGTCCTTAGTTCCTCCTAATTTTCATGTATATATTAATGTTGTGATAGTCACTATAATTTCTGACCTGATCATTTATGCCTCAGATTTGCCGTTTTTTCTTTACAAAATCCTCGTATAACGGTGACATGCTTCTGAGCCTTGCTATGATTTCCTTTAACTTGTCCACTGTATAGTCGATATCCTCAAGAGTGGTCTTCTCTGATAATGTAAGACGCAGTGAGCCGTGTGCTATCTCATGTGGCAGTCCTATTGCAAGGAGCACATGTGATGGGTCGAGTGAGCCTGATGTGCAGGCTGAACCTGAGCTGCCGCATATGCCTGCCTGATCAAGCAGGATAAGCATTGACTCTCCCTCGATGAATCTAAAGCAGAAGTTTGCATTGTTTGGCAGTCTGTCTGTTCTGTGTCCATTTAAGCGTGTATATGGGATCTCACTTGTCACTCTCTCGATGAGGTGGTCTCTGAGCTTTGTCTCATATGCGCTGCGCTCTGCCATGTTGGCCTTTGCAAGCTCTACTGCCTTGCCGAGTCCTACGATACCCGGCACATTGTGTGTTCCCGCACGTCTCTGGCGCTCCTGTGCTCCGCCGTGGATAAATGAGCGGATTTTTACGCCCTTTCTGATATACATCACGCCGATGCCCTTTGGTCCGTTGAGCTTTATGACCGCTGGCGCTGAGCATGTCGATATGCATATCATCTACATTAATCGGAATATGTCCGAATGCCTGAACTGCATCTGTGTGGAACAAAATGCCATGCTCCTTTGCTATCTCTCCGATCTCCTTAAGCGGCTGGATAGTTCCAATCTCGTTGTTTGCCGCCATAACTGAGATAAGGATTGTGTCAGGTCTGATGGCTGCCTTCAGCTCATCAAGCTTGATTTTTCCGTCCTCATCAACACCCACATATGTCACCTCAAAGCCATGCTTCTCAAGCCACTGTGCTGTGTGAAGAATTGCATGATGCTCGATGGCTGATGTGATGATGTGCTTTCCTTTTGCGGCATATGCCTCTGCTGTGGCCTTTAATGCCCAGTTGTCGGACTCGCTGCCGCCGCCTGTGAAATATATCTCATCCTTCTTAGCTCCGATAAGGTCTGCGACCTCTCCTCTGGCATGATCCACTGCTCTTTCTGCCTCATCTGCAAAGCTGTATATAGCTGATGGATTGCCGTAATGCTCTGTAAAGTAAGGAAGCATTGCATCCACAACCTCCGGATATACCTGTGTGGTTGCCGCATTATCCAAATAAATTAATCTGCTCATCTATGATAACCTTCTTTCTTTATATGACATAATTTCCATTCTTCTCGTTCTGCCAGTCTACCAGATCCTGCAAGGTGATATTGTCAACCACACCTGAGATTGCATCATTGATCTTCTTGTACACAATAGATGTGACGCACTGCTGCTGTCTGTCACAGACTATCTCGTCATCCTCTATACATGCTACCGGCGCAAGGCTGCCCTCTGTCTGTCTGAGAATCATGCCGACTGTGTAGTTCTGCGGTTCCATCTTCAGCATGTAGCCGCCCTGGGCGCCTCTGACACTTCTGACGTAGCCCGCCTTGTTTAAAATGGATATAATCTGTTCAAGATATTTATCTGAAATATCCTGTCTCTTCGCTACATCCTTCAGGCTGATGGGTGAACCATTGTTGTTCTCTGCAAGATCCATCATGAGGCGAAGAGCATAACGTCCTTTGTTGAAATTTTCATTTATAGCACCTCTGTTTCATTTCCTACTGTTTTACAATACATTCAGAAATCGCCTTTGTCAAGCCGAAAAACAGAAATCATTTCATTTGTCAGGCTTAATTCCTCTAGGGATGTAGGTATTTCTTCTCTTGACACCCATTTTGCCATCGAAAGTTCCTGCATGTCAACCTCAATCTCATCTGTTCCGTCAACTTCACAGAAATATCCCGCAAGTATATTGTCGGTAAAGCCCCACGGCTGCGATTTGTAGTATCTGATGTTTTTCACACGCAGTCCTGTTTCCTCCATGACCTCACGGCGCACGGTCTCCTCAAGCGACTCACCTATCTCGTTAAAGCCTGCCACAAGTGCGTACTTTTATACTCTCTGCCATTGTATTTTGTCAAAAGCAGCTTATCTCCATTGGTAACTCCCACTATCACTGCCGGATTGATGCGCGGGTAAACCATGTTGCCACAGACCGGACATCTGAGCATGCGCTCCACGTCGTCCTCTACCAGCCTGTTGGCGCATCTGCCGCAGAAATGGTTCTTATCATACCAGCCATCCAGATGAAATCCCGTTATCGCGGCAAGCACGTACTCCTTCGGTGCCACGCTGCGCATATAGTGCCGGTTTATGAATTTGCCACCTGTTACTTCCAGTATATGCATTTTGTCAGCATGTGACAGTGCCACCCTGAAAAATGCAGTATCATCAAGTGTAAACAGATACTGATATTTAGCATCTGGACATTCTGCTTTTATATCCTCATATCTTGGAAAGCTTATCTGATGAATATCCTGATTGGATTCGTCAGCAGGCATATCCGATGCCTGCTGCACAAGCTGTCCCCTGCTAAAAAAAAGGACCCTGCTGTCCGGGTCCGGCTGTATGTTTTGTATGTTATGTCCCACGATTTTCTTTATTTTCGGTTTGTTGGTGCAATGTCCTGTATTAATCATGTTTATACGCGCGTATATGCCCTCGAAAATTCGCCTCTTGCGAGGCTTTCCGCCACTGCGTTACAATTTTCGGTTTCCGTTGCACCGTCTGATAACACAGTTAATCAGCCCGGAAATAGAATTTCCGCTGATTAACTATGTTATCATACGATGTTTATACGCTAAAAATCCGAGCGCCTCGCTTCGAACCATCACAACAGACGTTACCTCCACAGTTAACTCCCTCCAGGCTGCCTCGCGTCACATGAAAGCTTCTACTTAGTGCTGCTGTGTTCCCACCCTGACACGGTTCATAGATTTCCATTGCGCAAGACCCAGACGTCAACGCCACTTATGGAGGGCAGCTCCACCGCTTAAGCCCTCTACGAAGCATCACCCCAACTATAGCGGATTGTTGGTTCAAGGTACCGCTACCACCCCGGCTGCTCGGAGTCTTAAGTATACGCTATAATGCGGGGTTTTGTCAAGATTTATTGCAACTTGTGGGATGATTACGGCATGCAAGCCCCGGGTACAGGACGCGCATACGTACTCTTGCCGTGGCTACGCTACGCTGTTAAGATTCTGTACGGATTATGCATGATGGTTTTCTATGCTTGACGAAACCGGCTTTTTATGCGCCGTCCGTGGCGCATAACGCCTTGCCCAACCGTCCATGGCTGGGCATTTCTAACTTTCCGGCATAATCCTACAGATTCTAAACATCTTCGCTATGCGCCCCTGCAAAGTACGTATGCGCGTCCTGTACCCGGGGCTTACGTGCCTTACGTTGTAGTTTTAACGACAAATGGCTTATACTCTGTTTTTGACCATTTTTTAAACTACAATAACCAAGTCCTTATACTTGACAGCCTCATTCGAATCCGGGCTAATGTCTAAGGAGTATGATAAATATTCTTTCTTTGCCACTTCATATGTCTCTGAATAATCTGATATCGAATATTGAGTGGTTACATCCTTTAAGCTGAATGGCCATTTCAATTTTTTATCATAGCTTTTGACTTCTTTATATGTGTCTTTCTCCACATTGTACAAAAACTTCACAGAACCATCTGATTTGTAAAATCTTACGTATCTGCCATCTGATGATGCTTCAACGAAAACACACGGATAACCTTGTATCTGTGTCATATCTATTGGTCTGAAATCACAAAATCCCACTAGCTTTTCTTTTTTTAGATTATAAACCCATATTCCAATATAATCATACATTATCACCTTATCCTGATCATAATAAATTATACTTGGCATGGTCGCCTCAAGCTGTACCTCCTCTTTCCCTATTTCCGCTCCCGAAACAGTACATGTCGAATTTCGTTTTATGCCAATTCCAACAACTGCTGTTATACTTATTATTAAAGAAAAAACACGCAGCAAATACTACTATTTTACGAATTGTCTTTTTTTATTTTTGATAACATTTTTTGATGAGCTTCTATAATATATTGTTCGTCTATGTTTTCCATTACATCAAATATCTTCTCTGCATTCTAATGTAACTGAAACATTGTTTTCAGTCATGCCATATCTCTTTGCTATGTCCCTGACGCTGTCGGAATACCAGTAACGACACACAAAAATTTTGTCTTTTCTCAGCCGGTATTTCCTTAAGAAAAGAATTAATGTTCTCTAACAGGAACCTGGCATTGCCCTCATCTTCAATATTTTTTCGAATCAGTGATTATCTCAGATAATTCATCCAATATTAACGTGAAGCTTCCATTTGTGCGCTTCTTAGCTCTATTTTTTCTTATACAAATTGAATGACATATTTCTGACTATCTTTCCAAGATAAGTCGATAACATTTTAGGTTTGTTTGGCGGAATAGAATTCCATGTATTCAGATATGCATCATTCACATTCTCTGCATCCTCAATGTTTCCCAAAATATTCATCGCAATTGATAAACAATATACATTATATTTTTCTGTTGTTGCAGCAATTGCCTGTTCATCACGCTTCCAAAACAATTCAACTATTGCGCTATCATCCATGCTCACTTCCTCCTTTCACTTTTATATACACAATTTCTTATTCCATTTCTTGACACCTGTAGATATTTTTTTCATAAGAAAATGTATATAACGTATATTATGTAGAAGCAAGTTCCATCCAAATAGCCGTCTTTACTGCCCTTGAAGCTTGCGCTTCTTTCGCAGCTCTTTGAAAAGGTAGAAAGCATGGTGCTGCATTCGTCACCGCAGATGCCTATATCTGTCTGCACATGATGATTAAACTGCTGCATCTGCAGTAGATTGATGATCGAGCCTGCACAGCCTGCTTTCGGATTCATGGCACCTATTACCACTCTGGGAATGCGTGCCTGTACTATTGCCCCGGCACACATCTGACAGGGCTCAAGGGTGACGTACATGGTGCATTCCTCAAGACGCCAATCTCCGGTCTTTTGCTGGCTTTGCGGATGGCAGAGAGCTCCGCATGAGCGAGCGGATTTTTGTCGGTATTTCTGCGGTTGTAACCGCGTGCAATGATTTTATCACCGGCTACAATTACGCAGCCTATCGGCACCTCATCAAAAGTGCATATGCTTTTTTGCCTGTTTTATTGCCTGTTTCATATATTTTTCATCTTGTGTCATATTTGTCTGCTCCATGTGTTATAATCTATTATAATACAATAACTATTCAGAACCACTGAGAACAAGAAAAAGCTGATGCGTCATGCTCGCATGTAAGCAGCAGTTTTTTTGTTCTCAAGGTGGCTCGAATAGAGCCACCCCACACATATGAGCAAAATTAACTGCGTAGCAGTGACAAAGCACGAGTATCGTGCGCTTTTTGCGAATGTACGTGAGGTGGTTTTGAATAATTACATGATACACCAAATATGAAAGAAGGAAAATATGTTTTTTTCAATATGAAACCCCACGCCTGCTTCTTAAGGTATTGCGTTCTGATTGTGCCCCGCAGGTTTTGGATTTTTACAATAGGGATAAAGAGCTTTTGAAATGTATGAAATAGACCGCGTGCCGGACTTTATACTGTGAAGCACCTGCAGAAGGTGCTCAGATATGAATACAATATGGCTGTCAAATCACAGCTTTTTCAGATTTTATGTTTTTGAGAAAGAAAATCCGTACCGGATTATCGGCACTGTGTGTATACATAATATCGCTCCGGCTTTCTACGGAAGCTGTGAAATTGGCTATAAATTTTCCAGTGAGTTTCACCACATGGGGTATGCCACTGAGGCAGTCGGCTTCTGCACCAAGCTTGTTTTAATGAGCTTCGCATGCACAAGGTGACAGCGGTTGTCCACCCGGGAAATGTGCCTTCGATGAAGCTTCTTAATGGGCTTGGCTTCTGATGCTGCAGGGGAGGGACTTCTTAGGGATTATCTGATGCTGCATGGGCAGTGGTGTAATCACTATATTTACGGGCTTGTTAATAAATGAGTCCATTTATAACTTAACATAACAATTGGCGCAGGAAACAATGTCTGCGCCAATTTATCATACTTTTTTAAAATCTATACTATTTTTATATTTTTCAAAATTATATTTTTATTCTTCTCATGCAAATATGTAGGATTTATTTTGTCAGGTTTTTCCTGATTTGATATATGATACATCTCCTGATATATTTGTTTTGTGTTCTGATACTTTCCTGAAGAATACAGTCCATATATTTCTTCAACACTATATGGCAGATTGTACAGGTTTTCTCTTGTTATTATCACAAAATAATTATCTGACGCCTTTACAAGTTCAGCAAACTCTTGCTGTCTTATAAACTGATTTTCTTCATCAATAAAATGATATTTCCTGATAAATTTTTGAGCAGCATCTGCCACATATTTCCCTCAAGAACTGTGCATGGGGCATCACATTCGATTTCAATTCCGCTTGCATTACCAAGGTTTGCAAATTGTCTGATCATATTTATGAGTGTTGTTTTCCCAGTAGCACTGTCCCCTTTTATTATCGTGATATTTCTTTTTATTTCAAATTCATAATGAAGTCTATTGTTTTTCACAACAATTTTATGCTACCCTTCATACTTTCTCCTATACATATTTACCTGCAACACTGATGAATTCAGCCATACTGTGAACTATTTCTCCCGTATTCAGTATCTTTGCCTCAAAATCTTTACCAAAATCCATTATATGATGCAGATTAATTGTCAAATTCTTTTTTTGCCCGCAATTCTCAATATCCACTTTGCGCAGTTATCACCACACGCTGAAGCGTTAAAAATTTTTCCGCTATCATCAAAAGCCATCAGCATAAGGGTTTTCACTCCACCGGACAATTCCTTTGTGGATATCGGTCCCAGTATCGGGCTTTGTACCAGATGTGGTCCAATGACGTCTGATTTATCTATATCTTTTATCATTTTGACAGACAGCTCATCCGTTATCCATTCATCTTCATATGTGTTATCAAAATACACCGGAGGATGGTAAATTGCATTTTCCATATCCCTAAATATATATTTAACATTGAAATCCTCCATCCCATCTGTTAGGATTCTAAAGTATACGCTATGATACGATTTATTGTCAAGTTTCTAAGCATTTACACCTCTCTCACCACAGCAGTGATCAGTTCTGTAAACTGCTTTGCCACGCGGTCTGCGGTTTCCTGCACTTCCTTGTGGTTGAGCTTTTTGTCGGATAGACCTGCTGCCAGGTTTGTGATACATGATATTCCGCAAACCTCAAGCCCCATATGACGCGCTGCAAGTGCCTCACAGGCTGTGCTCATTCCGACGGCATCTCCTCCGAGGATTTTACACATCCTGACCTCTGGGGTCTCATACTGCGGGCCTGTGAGCTGTACGTAGACTCCTTCTCTAAGCTTTATGCCTAGCTTATCTGCCTTTTCTTTTACGATTTCCCTCATTCTGCAGCTGTATACCTCGCTCATATCCGGAAAACGCTCGCCCAGCTCATCAATATTGGCTCCGATCAGTGGACTTGGTATGGATGTCGCGATATGGTCCGAAATCAGCATAAAGTCTCCCGGATTAAAATCAGTATTGAGACGTCTGTTATAGGATAGCCCTCATAATAATGTACTCTGCCCTGCATGATGACAACAGGCACACTATCCACATATCCAAATACAAACCTGCCCTTGTGTCCGGGAACTGTGGATGTGGGAAAGCCCTTGATATCCTTGTAATCAATGGTTGTCTCTATCTTAATCTGCTCCGCATAGTCTCCAAGTCCCGAGCCCAAAACTATGGCTGTCTCCGGTACAAAATCTGTTTTTTCACGCACACTTGCAAGACATGTGGTGAGTTTTTCATATATCCTATTCATTTTTTTTCTCCATATATTTTCTGTTAAAGTTTAAAAATTCCTGAGATATTACCCATTAAAGTTCTTCAAGAATAGAATGTCCGATGGTACCCTCCGGCATTTTTACACCGAAGTTATCAGCAATGGTGGCTCCAATCACCGCAAAGGTGGCTTCCTCCGTAATTGCGCCGCCGCCCTTCATGCTCTTAGAATATGCGATAAACGGCACATACTCGCGTGTGTGGTCCGTTCCCTTGTAGGTAGGGTCGTTTCCGTGGTCTGCGGTCAGTATGAGCAGATCATCATCCCTTAGCTTTTCCATTAAAATGCCCAGGTTTTTGTCGAATTTTTCAATTTCCTCTCCGTAGCCTGTCACATTTCTGCGATGTCCCCACAGTGCGTCGAAATCGACCAGATACACAAAGCACAGCCCTTTACAATCCTTCTCACAAATATCAATTGTCTGCTCCATTCCATGAACCGAGCTCTTTGAGCGGAATGCCTCTGTAATGCCCTCTCCGCAGAAAATATCATTGATTTTGCCGACTGAAATGACATCCAGTCCACTGTCCTTTAATGCATTTAATGCAGTAAGACCTGTAGGCTTAAGCGCATAGTCGTGCCTGTTTGAGGTTCGCACGAACTCACCCTTTTCTTTCCCACATATGGTCTTGCAATGACGCGCCCTACTCTCCACTCGTCCTTGAGTGTTATTTTTCTGGCTATCTCACAGCAGCGGTAGAGATTCTGTAAATCAAAGGTCTCCTCATTGCCGCAAATCTGAAGCACCGAATCCGCTGACGTGTATACGATCATCGAACCGTTCTTTATCTCTTCCTCTCCGAGCTCCTCGATTATCTCAGTACCACTGGCGCTCTTGTTGCCAATTACCTTTTTTCCGCACTGCTTCTCAAGCTCTGCGATGAGCTCCGGTGGAAATCCATGCTCTGTAAAGGTCTTAAACGGCTTTTCGGTTTTTATGCCCATCATTTCCCAGTGGCCTGTCATCGTGTCCTTGCCGTTGCTCGCCTCTGCCAGCCGCGTAAATCTGCCGATTGGCTCAGCAGCCGGCTGCATCTGACCGCCACAGTGCAGATTGAGCATCCCAAGCCTTGTAAGATTTGGGATGTCGAGAGTCTGCATCCTCTCAAGTATATGTCCAAAGGTGTCTACATCTGTGTCTCCAAACCTTTCCGAATCCGGCATCGCGCCGATTCCCAGAGAGTCTAGGACTATCACAAAAATTCTGTTATATTTCTTCATGGTGTCATACCTCCATTTTCCGGTCCGTAAATTTGTGCTGCGGTTAAATGTTAAATCTCCATAAATCTCGCGGCACTATACTAGCTGCCTACCAAAAAATCCGCTCCTTCACGGCATCATCCGCAAATGCCACATCCAGTGCATTTTTCATCATAAGCGGCAGCTCCTCATCGCGTATGCCATAGGTTTTTTCTATGAACTCAAGCTCTTTAGATAAAGTTGTATTGCTTACGGTGCGGTTGTCTGTGTTTATTGTGACCTTTAATCCGGCGTCCAAAAACTCCCTGATGGGATATTCGTCTGCTGAAGCCACTGCCTTTGTCTGCAGATTGCTTATCGGACAAAGCTCGATGCCTATGCCCTTTGCCGAAAGCTGCCTTTCCAGATCACCGTGGCCTCTCATGGCTATTCCATGGCCTATCCTGGCCGCGCCGGCCTCCACTGCATCTATGATATTCTGTGCATTTCCACACTCTCCCGCATGAATTGTAAATGGCATCCCAAGCTGCTTTGCATATTTGAAAAGCTCCATGAAACCTGACATAGGGTAAGGCACCTCAGCACCTGCAAGGTCTGCCGCGCACACACCCGCGCCTAAAAATTCCCTTGCGGTGTGCAGCATGCGTCTGTTTTGTTCCTCGCTGTGATGCCTCATGGCGCACACAATAAGCCCATATTCTATGCCAAAATCCTTTTTACCTCTCTCAAGTCCCTTAAGTGCAGCCTCTATCACGCGCTCGCAGCTCATCCGCTCATTCTCTGAAAGCAGCGGTGCAAAACGGATTTCCGCGTATACGACGTTTTCCCGGTGCATGCCCTTAAGCACATCATAGGCGGCTCCCTCAAGCCCCTTTTCATCCTGGATGCACTGCCCCGGCAAGTCAAATTTCTCCAGGTACTGTGCGAGACTTGTGCAGTCATCCGACACGCTAAGCTCTGCCTCCTGCACCGTCCTGCCAAGCCTTTTCTCGACAAATTCACGGCTTAATGAGCCATCCAGATGGCAGTGAAGCTCAATTTTCGGCAGCTTTATTATATTATCTCTTATATTCTCTTCTCTCTCCATATTTCCCCCATTTCCGTTTTCCCACTTCCTGTTGAGGCGGCTAATGGTCACACGACCATATAACCAACAACTATTACAGCCCATTATACAGCCCATTAAAGGTACAGCTACCATGTCGCTCTACTCAAGGTTCGCAGGTCCGAACCCCTGCGGGAGCATATCCTCCAGTGTATAAACCCTATAATTTTCCCTGTCAATTGCCAGTATTATTTTAAAGGTCTTCGGATTGCAAAACTCCATCATAACCTGGCGGCATACTCCGCATGGCGCTGTATAACCTGTCGCTTTTTGGTTCTTTCCGCCCACGATACAGATTGCCTCAAAATCCCGCACGCCTTCACTCACTGCCTTGAAAAATGCTGTCCTTTCCGCACAATTTGTCGGTGTGTAGGCTGCATTTTCTATATTGCAGCCGGTGTAGACTGCCTGATTTTTTGCTAAAAGAGCCGCACCGACATTGAAGCCTGAGTACGGCGCATATGAAAAGTCAAGCTGTGCAAGGGCTGTATCAATCAATTTTTCAATTGTTTTTTATCCATATATAATTCCCCGGTTATTTATTGTATACGAAAATTCAGTCCATAGCCTTAATGAGCTTCACCACACGGCTTGTCCCAAGCCTGTCAGCGCCAAGCTCGAGAAATCTTTCTGCATCATCTAATGAAGAAATTCCTCCGGCAGCCTTCATCTTCACACCCTCTCCGATATGCTCTGAAAACAGCTTTATATCGTCAAAGGTCGCACCTGCCGTGCCAAAGCCTGTAGATGTCTTGATGTAATCAGCCCCTGCGCTCGTCACGATATCGCACATCCTGATTTTCTCATCATCAGTGAGAAAGCAGGTCTCGATGATGACTTTAAGCACCTTATCCTTGCATATGGACTTGAGCTTCTTTATTTCATCCTCTATCAGCTCATACCTTTTATCCTTGAGCCAGCCGATATTGATGACCATATCAATCTCCTTCGCTCCGTTTGCAAGGGCATCCTCTGTCTCAAAGGCTTTCACCGCAGTGGTCGAATATCCGTTAGGGAAGCCTATCACTGTACAGACCTTTACCCTTTCACCCAGATACTTTGACGCCTGACTTACATAGCTCGGCGGTATGCAGACCGATGCTGTGTGATATTTTATCGCATCATCGCATATCTGCCTGATTTCGTCCCATGTAGCCTGTGGGGATAAAAGTGTATGGTCAACGTGTTTTAAAATTTCATTTATATCCAATGTCTGTTCTCCGTTTCTGTGTTTTATGTCTGACTTATTCTCCGGCGCAATCCTCACGAATGAGGTTTCGCACTGCTGAAACTGCCACCTGAACCGCCATGTCCGTATCGCGTACCACAGGATTCTCAAGCCCGAGCTTTTCCCTCTCCTGATTTGCGACCACAAGGAAGCATGAGCCTGCCCTGACTCCAAGCTTTGCCGCAACGACAAAAGCGCGGCTGACTCCATCTCTGACGCAAGACAGCCAAGCATCCTCCATGCATTCCATTTATTGATAAGCTCGTAGCCTGCCGGCATTTTTTCAGGCTCGTGCTGTCCGTAAAATGCATCCTTGCACTGCACCACGCCTGTGTGATGCGTAAAGTTTTTCTGCTTTGCTGCCGCAACAAGCGCGTTTGTGACATCTACTCCTCCATCGCGATGGATGCGGATGGTCCGCCAATGCCTGTCGATGTCACACTGACCTTCACTCCATCCAATGTGCCGGTGTATGTGATAAACTCCCTGTTGTCAGCTATCAAGACCGGATTGTCATTTTCCAGCTCTATCTCATACTTCGAGCACCTGCAACAAAAAGTCTTTCCACTGTCTCATGTTTCGGTATCTACATTATATATCT
>VOFG01002501.1_pt1 | contig 41591 bp, 47 predicted proteins | sample 5384171 | NCBI WGS metagenome assembly VOFG01 (sample SAMN12384726, study PRJNA508395) | human gut metagenome | isolation source: healthy gut F | host: Homo sapiens
CTATTTATATAAAGAAACCTGGAGAATGGGAAAGCGGAAGAGTACGACCTTTGATTTCTGTTAAATAGGGGACAAAGGAGTCCATATAACAATGCAGCACCTCTTATAGAGGACAAAGAGCCCTCACAGGCTGTGTAGCTACTGCAATAGCTCAAGTAATGGCATATCATGAAAAACCTTCAGGGTATAATGGGGTGTCATATAATTGGTCTGAAATGAAACAATTCCCCACCACTCCAGCAGTTGCCCATTTATTCCCTTTCTATAGGTGATTTGGTTAAAATGGATTGGGAACAGATACAAGCAGACTAAAAAGAAAAAATATACCACAATGCTTCGAGAAAATGGGATATAGGAAACCCAATAATCCTCAAATTTATAGTCAATGGGGATGTTATAAACATCTATTAAAGCTAAATGTCCGGTTATAATATGTGGCAATTCGGTAAGAAAGAAAAATACTGGGTATTAAATATTACCAAAATGGTCATGCTTGGTTTCTGATGGCTATTTTTCATAGAGGAAAATGTTGATGTCTATAGAAAATGAAGCTTGATAAAGTTCATCATTCGTATACGGGAGAAAGAAGATTACCTGCATCAAACTGGGGCTGGAATGGTAATAGTAACGGTTATTATTTGGCAGGTATTTTTAATGGAGGTGAAGGACCTACTTTTCCTTCTACTAGAGCAGCCGGCAAGGGTAATTATCATATAATGTAGAAATAATTCCATATATTAACATAATAAAATAAGAAATATGAGACAAACTTATTATTTTCTGTTGTCTTTCGTGTTACTTTTATTTGTATTCATTTCATGTAGCAATGACGTCGTTGGCAAGGGAACAGATACGATAGGCCTAGAGACTAAAGAGGTATTTTTTAAATCCAGTAAAGATTCTATAGAGTTACGAACCAGGAAAGGTGACGACTGGTGGCTGACTGAAATCTCTACTAAAGACACGATATATAGAACACACTCCCTTAATGTTCAAGTAATAGAAGGTGGTGGACTTTATGTGGAGAAAACAGGTCGCAAATCAATCTTTATCAGGATTGATTCAAATTTAACAGGCTTGGAAAGGAGATTTACAACAGTTATACAAGCAGGGAATTACTATAATACAATTACTATAATACAAAAGGCCAAAGAATAAATAAAAAAGGTGGAGACTGCTATTCTCCGCCTTTTGTTTACTTACTTTTAGTTCTAGAACTAAGTTTTATATTTCAAGTGATACTATAAAATCAACCTCCATTAAAATCAGCTATTGATTTTATAAAATGGATACAGGATCTTCCAATGAAACGTATGGTGGCTGACGAAGGTATCCTTGCTGGAAAATTAATAATAAATTGGACGGTATGATTATAAAAAATAAGTTTCTATGTTTAAAATCTGAAGTGACGGATAACAGTAGATAGCACTAAAAAAGCTATACCATTTTAGTAAACTTCATATTATATTGAAGTCATAACTCATTAACTAAAACGATATAGCTTATGAGACGTGTACAAAGTAACACATTAGATGTAGGAATTGATGTCCACTTAAAGAATTGGTCGACAGCAATCTTATCAAAGCATTCAGTACTGAGGAGATTCCTGCAAGTTGATTGCGAGGGACCTACCCTCATCTCCTACATAGTTGCGAAGCATTTAGCACATGCTTCTCGTGGCACAATCTCACCCTACCGTACAAACGGTTCCGCATACGGCGGTTTCGCAATCTATATGTATTTGCTTATAAAGATGAGATAACATTGGATACCCCGCTTTCCGAAGAGCCTCGTCCTCAATAGCATTCTGAAGAAAGGCACGCGTACAACGCCAATACCCTTTCCGAGTATTTGCCCACTCCCTAAGCCTTACCTTTCGGTATTCCACATTTCTGCAAATTTGAAAAGCGAGTCTTCACTCTCTTCCAACATTTCCATATACACATACGCAAGTGTCTGCGATACCATTGGTCTAATGGAATCAGCAGACTCCTCATGTCTGCATATTTGAAATACCCTATCCAACCTCTAAAGGTTTGCCAGAGTATCTCTTTACGTTGGGCATAACCCATGCTGTTACTACGTCTGGTAAGAGATTTAACCTTACGTTTGAATTTCTCTTTTGTTGTCTTGTGAACACACAGCCTGCATTTGCCTTTCGTGAAATAGAAGGAAAAGTCCGTTATGCTTGAGCATACGCGTTCGGCGGACCTCTTACTTTTGCACAGTATCATGCTATCATCTGCATAGCGTACAAAGCAGTGTCCACGTCTCTCCAATTCCTTGTCTAGTTCGTTCAGCAGGATATTGCTGAGCAAAAAGGGGCTCAAAGGGGCGCCTTGTGGTGTACCCTATACTTGGTTCATAATGCTTACCTATCATTACTCCGCTTGTAAGATACTTGTGTATAAGAGAAATGACACGCCCGTCATTTATTGTCCTTGATAGTATTCTCAGTAAGAAACTATGGTTTACCGTATCAAAGAATCTAACAAGGTCTATGCCTACAGCATATTTGTAGCCTTCGCTTGTATAACAGCACACTTGGAGCAATGCTACATGCGCACTACGTCGGGGCGAAACCCAAAACTGCTTGGGCTGAACTGGCGTTCGTAGATAGGCGATAGCACTTGGACGATGGCTTGTTGTATCAAGCGGTCAACAACGGTTGGGATGCCTATAAGCCGTTTCTTCCCGTTATCCTTGGCTTATATCTACCCTACGCACTGAATTCGGTTTGTACCTTCCAATGCGTATCGACTCGATAAGTTCTGATTTGTGTTCATGAAGATAGGGAAGCAGTTGCTTAAAATCCATTCTATCAACACCTCCAACCCCTTTGTTTCGTACCACTTGTAGATAGGCACGATTGAGATTGTCGGGAGAAAGAATTTGACTCATTAAGTCATCTTTATTTGGTTGCACTGCTATCAAACTGCCGTCTTTCATGTCCATATAGGTCTGCACTCCCTCATAGCTTTCGGATTCCATCCTATTCTTTTGAGGGTAGCCAAGTGTACTTTCTATGACTCTTATTTTATGCATTCTTTCCTATTTAGAGTTAGTTACGTGTTTATAGCTATTGCGATTCAGCCCTTCCTAAAAAAGAACTTAAGTACTATGGCTTCTGCTGACTTCTCACAACAATGCCTTTTACTCCGTGTTTGGCAATCTAAACACATGCTCCACACGTCCGTGAGACCTCCCCGATTAAGAATATAATCTTTCACACTTATACCTGCTTGATTTACACCGAGTGTTCCATATAGCTATAGGGCTTTATCTTGTTTGGCAGACTTACCCACACTCATATGCCTTAGTATCAAGTTTCTGTACGTCAGGTCAGTGCTTTGCCTAAGACTTCCTGTAGATGCCGAATCACTACGGACACCATTGCCGTCGGCTGTACGCTTGCCGATATAAGGCTGCGATGGGGACTTACACCCATTAGATTATGCCCATGTCGGGCAAACTCCAAAAAAGGCAACTAACTCGCAATGAATTAGTTGCCTTAAATTTTCCTATTTTAGGAATATCCCTAGCTAATGGTACATCGGGCAAACATTCTCGATATTTCCACACCATAAAAAACGAGCAAAGACTTGATACGGTTCTTGGTATGTATGCTGTCTTTGCAATCAGGTTTCTTAGTCTTATAAAGAGCGTATTTTTGTGGTTTCCTCCCCAGAATATAATTCCTTTTCAAATGAACCGAAAGGTAACTCGTGGGCCAATTTGCTACAATTCACAGCATTGGTCTTGCGTAACTTCTCCTTGCTCATGGTAGGCACATCGACTGGATTACCCCGTAAATGTTGGTTATTCCTAAATTCATCAGCCTCTCATACATGCAGAATCTGCAGAAACCAGCTTCATTGATTAAGAAGTAATTGTCACCCGAATAATTACTTGCCAAGTACTAATGCAAAAGCTTTTTATTTTTTATGATAAATTCATCCAGCATTTTTCCGTCTCGATCCATTACCTCTATCTTCATCTGTGTGGTCGTGGCATAAATACGTAGCAAAGATGTATTGGAATTAACTACTACGGGGAAAGACGTTTTGTCAGTGGCATCATGACGCACAAAACGATGTAAGTGTCCACAAAGCATTAAATCCGGATAAGCCTGGCGTAATAAAGGCATAAACTTCTGCTCTACTTCTACATTTCCATGCCAATCCTCATCGGGACCAGCTTCAGTAACTGCGGGAGGAATGTGAGCTACAATTATTTTAAAAGGCGCTTCTTTATATTCGGTACTTTCCAAAATACTGGCCAACCATTCGGACTGTTCGGTACGGTAGAGGTCATATTGGGTAATACCGGCATATTCAATATCAGAATCAGGCTTATCTTCTCCCGTATCCAGAACAATACAATAGACAGGACCTTGTCGAAAGGCATAATAAAGATGTTCCTGACAGGGAGAAAAATAACGTTGGATTTCGGTTGCAAATACTCCCCGTGTTTCGTGGTTGCCACGGGCGTAGTACATCGGGATCTCAGAAGCGAAAAGTCGTACAGCCGTATCCATAAACCCCTTGAAAAGCTGATCTTCACTATTTATGAAAGAGAGCATATCACCATTAAAAAGAACAAAGTCGGTTTGCGTAAGGTTACAACGGGACATTAAGTCCTCCAGCAGTTTGTTGTCCCCATGTATATCGTTGACCATTACAAAAGAGGTGGCAGGCGCTTGCGGATTGCAGGTATGAAAAGTAAGCGGTTTACGATAATAGACATCAGTGGAAGCATAACTTCCATAAATGATTTTATACCCAGTATGTTTCAACACTTCCTGAGCAAAAACACGGTAACGATATTGTTTTCCCGGTGTCAGGCCCTTGACTTTAACGGCATGGATGGTTGATGTATTCTTGATGCCATTAGACGTGTCAAAATAACGCGGATGCTCTTTGGCGTAAAAACTGCCGTTGCCATCTGAGGCCAGTTCCACCCATCCTATAGAGGGCTTATCCGTTATCCATACAATGGTAGCTTCGTTAGATCCCACGTTTTGCAAGTAAGGTCCATGAGTTATTGTTATTTTGGAAATTTCATCTTGCGAATACAGGAATGTAGCTATTCCCAATAATAACATTTCTAAGAATATGATTTTTCTTATCATAATGCCTAATCTAATAAATTGTTAAACTTTCGTATGTGGAAATCTGGCAGACAGAGATGTATCCTTACTTTACCTTCGGTATCTGGTTTAGCCTGCCTCCTTCATTATATCGTTGATTATTCGGTAATCCCTTTTTATTCACTCCCTTTTGCATGAGTGATTTTAATTCCTCCAAATAATAATGGTATATGTCACGGGAGTGGCTTGATATTTTTGCATAGTGAGGCTGCCATGCCTACAACTTCCCCATCATACCTGTAGTGCGCATAACTCGTACGGTTCCCAAGGCAACATGTGTGACACTGATATTGCGTCCTGCCATGAACAGATTGTCTATATTACGGGAATAAAGACATCGGTAGGGAACAGGATAGGGATAAATTACTACATGGTCTGTCGTCGCTTTGAATTCCCGTCCGGGAAATACCGGGTATTCTCGGGGTCGGGCCGGTGCAGATCAATACCCAGGTAGTAGTGAAAGATGCGTCCTCATGGGCTACGTGCTTTGTTAAATCATCCTCTTTCAGTACATAGTCGCCCAATAGCCTCCGGGATTCCCGCTTTCCGGCAATGTAGGCTACCCATTCCAATGAACGTTTTTTATAATATTTTCTTCGTTCCGATTGATTTTCAAGTAGCTCCAATTAGAATATATAACTAACATTCCATAGTCACGTATTTGTTCAGAATCATTAATCTGATTTTTATTCATTCCGGTTTCCCAAGTCCATTCACCATAAGTGACAGGTTCACAGGTCTCCCCATTGAATTCGATGCCGTACCGGAATTCCGGAAAATAGGATGTTTTTGTGTCTTCCACAGAATACCATTGAACAGAAGTGCCCATTACTAAGCTATCAGCTATTTCGGGAGCTATAGTCTCACCGTATTCAGAACGGCTTTCACGGCCCATACGATAGTTCTGCCCCGGCCAGATAACCGATAAAAGCCATCACCAGTACAGTCAGCAAATAAACGACCATAAAATCGGGATTTCTTCACCGGATTCAATATGACAAGCGGTTATCGAGATGATCCGGTCCTCTTCCTTCTTCACCGAAAATGCCCGATAATTAAGAAACAGGAAACATTAGTTTCAGCTTGCAGCCATTCCATTTTTTATGATCTTCATAATTGCTCGCTTGTTGTGCATTACCCTCCTTTGACGGGACCGAACTCTTTGCAGCCCCCCAGTTCAGGATATTTTCCGATCTCGATAGCTCCTCCCAAATGAACACGAATCTCGGAACTATTGTTTCCACTGACCACAGGGCGATCATTGATAAGTGCGACTTCCACAGCCCAGGCGGGCGGCAGATACTGCCACTCATACCTGCAATACCTGCACCTATAACTGCCTAAATCATATGATTCTTGCTTTTTGGGGGGGGGCTTAATAATCCAAGTTTCTAGTTACGACGAAAGTTATTTAAAGCCGCCATATCCGATGGCGAATATCATCTTTCCGTGTCGTAAAATAAATAGCATCACACCGCCCACAAACTCTTTCAAGTCATGCAAACAATGTGAATATTCTTTCTGTTGCCTGATATTGCCCGGCATACTGCCATATCCACTGATTGCCTATAATACCCAACCGGTAAGAGATTTTCTTTCCGTTTACTGACAAACTGAACAATCCGGGCCCTTCACCCCTCCTGCCATGGAGACGTCCAGTTGTAGGTGCGTACAAAAAATATAATATGTGCCATTTTCTGAAGTTGTACATTGGTACTGCATTTTCAACAGGACTACCTAGACCGTGTGCCAGTAAATAAGGTGATCCCATCAAGTCCATAAATTGTTGGTCCACTACCCAGCCTCCTTTTTCCGTGAAACTTTCTGCTTCTACCAATAAACTGGCAGCATGAAGACTCGTCTGTGAAATACCATCCAGATGAGAGAAATATATATAATTTTTTTTTTATCATAACAATTTTCATTATTCTTATACTTGTTTATTCATAGTAGCGAAGGATAATCTCCTTTTGATAGTCAGCCGGGCCATCAGTGGAGTTGTCAATTCCATTTTGAGGGCTTTAATCATGGCTAGTGTACTGAAAGATGCTGACAATTCTCCATTTTTGTTATCTGCAGCTACTTTCTTAAATATTGTACTGTCCTCGCTGACAGATAATTGTACATGTTCCGGATGTTTCCTTTGAAACATCAAACACAATTCTGATTTCCTGTACTGCTTGTCTTTTTTCCAAAGTAAGAGTAAAATAATCTCCTTTTTTAAGGAATAGGGGGTTGCAAAGAAAGTCTTGCATATCACCGTCAAACGCATATTCAGGCATAATACTTGATTCCCTTCATATTGGTATCGATACGGGCAGGACATACAAGATGGGGCCTTTGTTCGCTTTGCGGAACAAAACCTGTGTTATCCCAATCCTCGTCTTTGAAGTAACAGATATTCAGTTTTTCCATAATAGCACCGAACTTGCTGGATACGTTGTCGGAACCCCTTCCCATTTCTTTCTTTCTTTCGTGTTCCAGAGGGTTTCGCCAAGGCACAAGTTCTGGGATATAACATCCTTTCCACCTCATCCGAGGTTGTAATGAATTCAGTCCACAAATTAGCCTGTCCTCCTTTGACGAGATGTGCTTGAGTATTCGTACATTTGCCAACTGGTTCCCATTCATACAATCTGTGTGTGGAATTCCGTGAATACCCGAAATCAAAGTAACAGGGATCCTTAGGGAGACATAATGACTGACAACCCTCTTTTCAAAGCTTTCTGTTGCTGTTCTCTTCCATCACGTTGCCAGATCATGATCACGTCACTGATGTCAGCGGCATTACGGTCATTTATTTCATCCCAACCTATCATCCTTTTTCCCTTGGAACGTACAATTTCACTAACTCGTTTCGTAAAATAGTCCTGTAACTCGTGCCATGAAGTCATATTCTCTTGTTTGTAAATCTTTTGGCATTTCGGACATTGTTCCCATAGATGTGTCGACACTTCATCTCCTCCCAGATGTATGAATGATGAAGGGAAGAGATCAGTGAGTTCTGCTACCAGTTTTTCCACAAACCTATAGGTTTCAGGATTTCCTATACACAGCATATTCTCATCTGCTCTCTTCCGTTTTGTCCGTCCAGTTCTCTGGATAGGCTTCAAAATTTTTCCGCCTTTACATGACAGTTGGGGAAGGGCTGCAAGCAAGGCCAGACAGTGTCCCGGAAGGTCAATCTCCGGAATGATCTCTATGCCGTACATGGCGGCATAGTTGATCAATTCCTGCAACTCGCTTTTACGATAATAATGTCCCGATAGATCCTCGAATGTCGGTAGTACGTACCTTTGAACGCTAAATCCGGATATTGGTCCGGATACTGACGCCAGCCTTGATTGTCTGTCAATTGCAGATGTAAAGTGTTAAGTTTAAAAAAGGCCAATTGTTTGGTATACTTTTTAAGTTGTTCGATAGTCCAGAAATGGCGGCTACAATCTATCATGACTCCCCTGTAACTAAAACGGGGTTTGTCATTGGATTATGAGCCGGGGTAACTCTTTTCCTCACTTCCCAGAATCAATTGTAAAAGAGTGGAAAAAGCATGAATCATACCTGTCTGGTCACCTGCTTCTATGATGATCCCCTGCTTTGTAATTTCCAGCATGTACATTTCCGGCTCCTGCATTTTCACCTTTTTTACATGAATGGAAGGATTTGAGGCATTCACCATGACAGACAAATTTGCCAGTTCTTTCAGATCGCTGACAAGGAGGTTTCCTGTATTTTCCATTCGTCCGGGAAATGGATGCTTTCCAGACGTTCGATGGATAGCGTACCTTTTTTCCGGACCATGCTTTCAACTTGCGGGATCAGACAAATATTATCTTGAGAATAAATACTGTCTGGTAATATGAGAAGAAATAGAAAAAAGGTGAAAAATATAGCTCTTTCCAATCATAAAGTTAGAAAAATAAAAGGGTGAATAATTAAGGGTTACCTTTTCCCCGGACTATCAACAACTTTCCTGCATTTAATAGCCGGGATTTTGTTTTTAAATTTCTCGTTGATCTGAAGTTCCGTAGTAGGGATAGGCCACAAATATTGGCGATCGTTCCAACTACGTACAGCAAGTGCCTGACATTTACCCTTCTTCCAATTTGGAGAAATCTGCACAACCATCCTCGTCCATTTCCGGTGTGAAAGCCCAAAACCAATCTCCTGACTGGTTACCCGTTCGATACATAGTGAGGCCGGATAAAGGATACCATATGTCTTGCGATTCATAACCTTTTCGGCCAGTTTCCAACGGATGATATCCGTATATCGCATGTGTTCCTTTGCCATTTCCATACGACGTTCTACACGTAGCTGGTGGCGAAGTGTGGACTGGTCGTTAGAAGTGAAAGCCGGATAACTTGCCTTATCGGACTTGTCCACACCATAAGCACGCGCCCGAACCTCATTCAGTGCATCCAATACGGAGTTATCTATCTCATTTAATTCGATTTTCGCCTCGGCATATGTCAACAATATTTCGGCATAACGACAATAGATAATATCCTGGTCTACCTTGAAACCATTCTGAAGCCATGTTTCGTCTATCCCTTTTTCCACACCAGACCATCGAAAAGAAGCATATTGGGCATTGGCACGTGTATCATAATTTGTCACGATTTCACCCGTATTATAGTACATACACGTCAGTGCCTCCGGGTGTGGGTTGTATTCATAACCGAGGTGGTTGGAACCAAATGGTACAATGGTTTCTGCTAAACGTGGGTCACGATTTGCAAATGGTTCATGCGGATCGAAGAGTGGTGATTCGTTAATAAGCAGACCGTCGGTACAGGTGAATGCAGCTAGTAACTCCCATGACGGACAGGTCTGCGTCCATCCTCCTACGTTACGGGGTAGATCATTGTATACCTGGTTAACTCCTACGTTTCCTGTTCCCAGATAAATGTCATATGTAGCATCACGTGGAATTTTGAAAATAAATTCATTCGAGTTTTTGTAGTAGACAAAAAAGATTGCCAAAATCGGGATGCAATTCATAAATATTCAAGTCCATAACCGCCTTGGCTGCATCGGCCGCTGTTTCCCAATCTTCCATAATCAAGGCAACCCGGGCTTTTAGTGCCAGTGCAGCACCTTGGGTGGCTCGCTGTTGGTCAGTATAGGAAGTTGGAAGCACACTAATTGCATCATCAAAATCTTTATAGATTTGTGCCAATACGATGGATTTATCCGTACGTCCCATTGTCAACCCTTCTTCTGTACTTACATCGGTTAATACCAATGGTAAGTCACCGAACTTTACAATCAGTTTGGCATAAGCGGCAGCTCTATGGAATTTGGCTTCGGCAATCAGGCGGTTAATAGTAGTGGCAGATGCGCCATTTTCGATAGCACGATGCGATTTCTCAATAACTGCATTGGCACGTGAAATAGCTTTGTACTGATTGCCCCATAAACTGGTAACCCAAGCATTTTGTCCATTTAGAGTTCCGTCATCAAAAGAGGTCAGGAGATCGCGTGAAGTATAGTCGTCCGACCAGTCGGTCTGTTGTTGTCCGTCTTCCGGCCAGAAGTCATATCGATATAACTCATCAACGGCCATCTGCACTTCAGTTTCCGTGGAATAGTTTTCAGTAGAACCGCTTGACAATGGATTTAAATTGAGATCATGGCAGGCAGAGAGTAAGAGTATTCCTGCCCCTGATATATAAGAGTAACTTTTTCATGTTTTTATGGCTAGAAATTAATAGAAACACCAAATATTAGAGAGGTGGTAATAGGATACCCTTCTGTACTTACTTCCGGATCCCATCCTTTGGGGGCATTACTGATGGTAAACAGGTCACTTCCGCTTACATAAAGACGGACTGTATTCATACACGCCTTCGTAGTCCATGCTTTGGGGAGCGTATAACCGACAGAGAGATTTTTTAAACGAATGTACCGACCGTTGTAAAGCCAATAATCAGACATACAGAAATTAGCATCCCGATTGGTGCGAGTCAGGCGCGGATATTTGGCTGTCGCATTCTGCTCATCCGTATTTTCGGACTCCAATAATTGCCGTCAAGAATAGTAGGGAAATTGAGCCAGTTGTCTCGAAGCCCTTCAATCATTGCAGCACTGCTTTGAGATTTCTGACTTCCAACACCTTGTAGTGTCAATCCAAAGTCCCAGCCTTTATAGGCAGCATTGAAAGTGAGTCCAAACATATAGTGAGGCAGGGAACCGCCCAAAAGTACACGGTCATACTCAGGTGAGATAACTCCGTCGGGGACACCGTCCGGTCCGGAAATATCCTTGTACTTAATATCACCCACTTTGACGCTGTTGTTCAGTTTGGGCGACTTGTCCACGTCTTCCTGAGTCAGGAACAAGCCATCGCTTACGTAACCATACCATTCGTTATATTCACTTCCTTCCATTTTTACCTGATTGCCTAGGAACTGTGTACCATTCAGGTTTCCCATTTTGGAGGTAAAATCTGACAGATTAGCGGAAATGGAGTAAGTGAAATCACCGACTTTGTCCCTCCAGCCAACTTCAATATCATAGCCGGTAGTGTGCATGTTTCCGGCATTGACTTCCGGGTTGTCGTAGCCGATGAAGTGTGGAATTTCCAGTGCCAGCAACATGTCCTTCGTATTTTTTCTATAATAGTCAGCGGAGAAGTGCAGACGGTTATCCAGAAAATTAGCATCTAAACCGATATCCCAGCTTTCTGTTGTTTCCCATGAAATATCTCGTACGGCATACTTCTGCTGTGCGGCCGTAGTCACGGAAGAAACAATCCCCTGTGAATTCTGAAATAGTGCAGTGCTGTAATCAATTGCAGCCTGGTAAGGGTAATAATTATAAATAAAGTTACCGTCATCGTCATAAGCCCCGATACGTTCGTTTCCCAGTTTTCCCCAAGAGCCTCTCAATTTCAGGTAAGAAAACCAATCCATATTTATATTCTTGAAAAACTTCTCTTCAGAAATTACCCAACCAAGTGACACGGAAGGAAAATTGGCCCAACGACAATTGGATGCAAAACGTGAAGAACCATCCCGGCGGAGATTTGCTTGGATAAGATAGCGGTCTGCATAGCTATAGGTCATGCGTCCGAATAATGAGCGGTAAGCATATTCTTCCGCATTGCCACCATTATCCCGATAATCCTCCGAACCGAGGTCCAGGTAAGGATAGCTTGTCAACTGGTACTGGTCTCTGGATGCATCCAGGTTTTCCCAGAAAGCATAATAATCCTCGTAACCGATCATGACAGAGAAATCATGGCGCCCCAGTGTCTTGGCATAGTTGGCAAAGAACTGTGTTGTTATATCATGGCTGTCATTACGATTTTCCGTCAAATTGGTAGTGCGATAACCTCCCATGTAACCAACAGTGGTATTCGGATCTTCTGAACGGGTGTATGGAATCTGTTTGACAAAAGTTTTCTTCTTTACATTATTGAAATTGGGCGCCACGGCTGCTGATATTTTCAGCCCATTGACAGGAGTTATGTCAATACCGAGTTTACCGCCAATATTGGTTCCCCAGTTGGTAAAAGTGCCGCCATCTGTAATTTTGGCCAGCATATTTTCTCCATCTTTCACATCACCCCATAAGCCATTGGTCCATGTAGCAGCATAAATTGGCGGAATGTTTCGTCCACCTGCCCCCATGGGGTTGGAATTAGGCGAGAGAGCTTTAGAACGGGGAAAAGTTCAAATCCAGATTTGCGGAAATATATTTATTTATATTGAAATCATTATTCACGCGTACCATAAAACGGTCATATTCCTTGTTTACATAGAGGCCGTCCGTTTTGTCATAGCGGAAAGAGGCTTTTGTACGAATAATCTTACCCCCACCAACAATGCTTAGAGTATGTGTCTGCCGGGGTGCGGAGCTTTTCAACAGAATATCTCCCCAATCCGTCATAGGATATTTGTCCGGATTAGTCGCATTATTTATGCTCCAGTTGGTAATTTCATCTTCCGTATATGTTTGGTACCATCCACCGTCTGGATTATCGTTATAGCGTGTTTCATTTACCATTTCCATGTAACGCTGGGCTCCTACATAGGTCGGCAACTTAGTCGGTATTTCCCACCCGTACTCAAAGTTGTAACTCAAAGCCACATCACCGCTCTTGGCACGTTTGGTCGTGATGACAATTACACCGGCTGCGGCACGTGAACCGTAGATCGAAGCCGAAGCAGCATCCTTCAATACGGACATACTTTCTACGTCTTCAGGATTTACGGAGTTGATATCACCCGGAATTCCGTCAATAATCACCAACGGACTGGAATCACCAATAGTTGTTACACCACGTATCTGGATAGAAGCACTACTACCGGGAGCTCCATTGTCACGACTGACCATTACTCCGGAAAGCGCGCCTTGCAAAGCTGTGGAAAGTTGGGTGGTACGACGGGCAGCAAGTTCGTCTCCTTTAACAGCTGTTACCGAACCGGTGAGATCTTTCTTCTTCATCGTACCATACCCCACTACGACTACCTCATCCAATTGCGCATTGTCTTCCTGTAGAATAATGTTAATATTCCTCTGCTCGCCGATATTGACAGTCTGCGTTTGGTAGCCAATATAGGTTATTTGCAATGTAGAATTGGCAGAGGCACTGATACTGAAACGTCCGTTCATATCCGTAATTGTGCCTGCCGATTTTCCTACGACTTGAATATTTGCTCCGATAATAGGCTCACCATTTTCATCTTTTACTATCCCCGTAACTAAAAAATCTTTTTGCTGCGCACCCTTTTCCTTATCCGTAGAGTTAATGAGCATGATGTTTTTACCTTCTATAGCATGGCGAATGCCTGTATCCTTGAATATATCATTCAAAACTTCATTAACGGCTTTATCTTTCGCATTCACTTTGACATTACGTTTGATATTGATATCTTTTACGTTGAATACAAACAGATAGTCCGTTTGTTTCTCTATTTCATTAATCACTTGTCCGATTGTTATATGGTTGGAAACAATCGTAACATGAGCTGTCTGCGCATAGCTTCCTATAGCTAGAAGATTTCCTACACATAAGAAACAGACGTAAACAATAATTTTCATAATACGGAATAACTGTTTATTTTCTATAAATAATTCCTGGTATAGAGAATTTTTCATATTTTCGCAACATATTAGTTTATTAGGTTTAACTTGATCTAGAACTATTTTGTCAGTTGGTATAAACTGATGGAAAATGTGGGATGGTGTTGCAGCACTGTCCCCTTTTCTTTTTAAATGTTTCTTTATTGTTTCATAGGCATTAGAAATATTAAAAAGTTAATTAATGGTTATCGTATTGCTCTCGTTATCTTTAATATAGGTAAATTTATTATTGAGGGCAAGCACACGTATTACATGTTCAATCCCATCATGGGTCCGGAATTTTCCGGTATAGTGCGCATCAAGAATCTGTTGATTGTTAATGACAAAATTCACATCATAATAGAGTTTTAATTTCTCCATTATATCGCGTAGGGAGATATCGTTGAAACAAATAAGCCCTTCTTTCCAACGAAAATAGTCTGTTGTATGTATCTTTTCTTTAGTAAGTTGGTTTTTACTTAGTCTGGCCATGTCACCTGGTTTCAGTTTCATGAGAGATACTTCACTTTTCTTTTTGCAGAATTTCTACAGCACCTTCCAATAAGGCTGTTTCCCATATACTATCTTTCTCATAGGCCAGCACATTGAATTCTGTCCCCAGCACCCGGATATTGCATCGGTTAGTTCCAACAATAAAAGGTTGTTTTATATTAGAACTGACTTTAAAATATCCTTCACCATCTAATTCTACATGACGTACCTTTTTAGAAAACCGTCCCGGAAAAGTCAACCGGCTACCGGAATTCAGCCATACATGCGTTCCATCAGCCAGGTATAATTCGGCATGCTGGCCTGCCGGAACAACTACCGTTTGCATATTCTCCTCCTTGTCTTGTAAAACGTGGTGAGTGTAAAAATAAGTGGTTGCCACAGTAAAAACAATGACAGCCGCTATCCGTACAATAACATCGAGAACCCTCCTCAGCGGATCTTTCTTCTCTTGTTGTATATCAACGGGACTTTTAGTCTGCCATAACGTAATGTCATACAATTTACGTTGCCGCTTATATTCTCTAAGATGCTGTTCATCTTCGCGCAGCCACTCCATTATCCTCTGTGACTCTTTTTCAGAGGCATTTTCCTGCTATATATTTTTGTAATAGTTCATCCATCTTTTTATCGTTTTCATTTATATAACGATTCATCTTCGGTTTACCCTAAACGAAAAAAAAGAATATTTTTTCAAAAGATAAAGGAACGTGCGTAGTAATCGGTGTTACATATGGTAAAAAAAGAAATAAAATAAAGGCAGGTAATCTTTTAGCGTTTTTCTAAGAGCCTTAAGTGATTTGGATATATGATATTCCACATCTTTGATTGAAATATTTAATTCGCAGGCAATTTCCCGATTTGTTTTATTTCCAAATCGGCTGAGAGTAAATATACGGGAGGTTTGTTCAGGTAATGATTGCAATGTTCTTTGCACAATATCCATAACTTCTTTCGAGAATATTTCATTTGGATTACAGTCTTCCAGTGAGGAGAGGCGAAGAGCTAACTCTTCATTTTGTTTCTCACTAATCCGTGTGATGACCTGTTGTTTCATGCTTTCATGACGTAAGTAGTCTAAGGCTTTATTTCGCAAAATACTGAGCAACATCGGTTCAATATTTTCCACCGGGTTGTCCTGTATCCATTGCCACAGTTTGATGAGTGATTCAGATGCAATATCCTCGGCTACCATCTCATTGTGTATATACGACTTTACAAATAGAAAAAGACTTTTTGTAATATCGCATATAAATATTATTAAAAGAATTCTCTGGACGAGTGAGTTTTGCAGGCATTTTAATTCTTTTTAGTTCATTAAAAATTTTGAGAAACAAAAATATAAAATGATATTTGATTCGCAAATTTTCTTTTTTAGCTATTTATCCCAGCCGATAGATGTAGAGTGTTTGGTTTATTTCGTTATCCTCCTTCTCATGAGTGGTTGGAAAACTGTTTCCCATTTGATGTCAATCGTTCTGTTTTGCCAGATGAAAGGTGTAGTTTATTTTCTATTCGAGAGATGGTACAAGCAGTATCGTAATATAGAATTTATTTCCGTTGAGATTATGTATGGAGGAGAATCTGTTCAAAAAACATTAGCAAGGATGATGTCCAGAGTATTGAAATAGGTATAAAAAATCTTGTTCTTGTCTTCAGCAATGGTCTTACAGTCCATTACTATAATCTATGTTATAATACTTGAATGGACTGATCGAAAAATAGAGGTGATGTGTTAGCATTGAATGATGGTATTAAAGTATGGATTGAGTGTCTGCTGCGATATACTGAACATTGGCCGATTGTATACATCCCATACATTGTAAAAGTCTCTGGATGTCTTTTTTTTCGTGTGGTATGAGAATCTAATAGCGCAATTTGTAGGGATAAATAGTCCAAAGACAGATATCGGTTTTATGATTCTGTGCGACTTAGGAGCATGAACTGAATAATGGTTTGGCAGCGAAATATGCTGTTAAACCATTCGGTTTTCGTTAAACGAAAACACAACTTGCTGTCCCCTAATGGGGACAACGATTTGAATATTACGCTATATCCATATAGTGCTATAAAGCCTTTTGTCAGGGGAAAAACGCATACGGTTTCCGCCGGTTTTTCTGCATTTCCGATCTTCTGAAGGGGAATATTTCCCCACAGAACGTGCGTCTTCCCGCTATACTGCTATAACCATATAGCCATATAAAAAAGAATCGGAAATTGAAATATCATTGATTGACAGCATAATTCATTGATTTTCGAGAATCTCTTCTGTAGTCTTTAGTCCGCTATACCACTATCGGCATAGCTTTAGTTATCTCTATTTCGATGTCACCCCCTATGTGGTTCGCCATATCATGATATATCGCTATCCGGCTAACCCGTTATACCGCTATCAACATATCCCCGTCTATTCCTATTTCGATGTCACATCTTATGCGGTCAGCCATATCATGATATATCGTTATCTGACTATTCCGATATATTGCCGCCTTTTGTCATCCGGGACTTGCAGCGGATAAGATAAGGATCCCCAATAAGGACTTTTAGTCTAAAACAAAGTAAGCTAATGCAGTGATAATAAAGTTCTTATGATTATAGTTTCTCCTATAAAAGCATTATCTTAGTAGAGTAAATAAAGAAGCTAACAAGTTATGAACAAGCAAGTTAGAAGCATTTTAGCACAAGAGACAACAAAAACGAGCAAGATCCGGCAACTGTATCTTTTAGGGATTCCCCGTGCGGAAATCGCAAGGATGGTGACCAATGGTAATTACGGTTTTGTCGTGAACGCCCTGCGCCGGATGAATGAACGTGAGGACGGTCTGAATATCCATCCGGCGACAGCTGCACTGGATTATACTTTCACCCGCAAGTTCGGTATCGAGATCGAGGCTTACAACTGCTCCCGTGAACGGCTCGCACGCGAGCTCAGGGAGGCCGGTATCGAGGTTATGGTGGAAAGTTATAACCATACCACCCGTCCGCATTGGAAACTCGTGACGGACGGCAGTCTGAAACGGCAACGACACCTTTGAACTGGTCAGTCCGATCCTGGTCGGTGAAGCCGGGTTACAGGAACTGGAGAAGGGCTGCTGGGTGCTTGACCTGTGTGACGTGAAGGTGAACGGGAGCTGCGGGCTTCATGTACATATCGATGCCGCCGGTTTCAGCATGGAAACCTGGCGTAACCTGTCCCTGAGCTACAAGCACCTGGAACCGGTCATCGACAGGTTCATACCGGCATCCCGCAGGGACAACTACTATTGCCGTGGCCTGGGTCATGTCTCTGACGGGATGATACGTTCCGCCCGGATGGTGGACGAGGCTGAAAGGAAGGATCGGTGACCGTTACCATAAGGTGGACCTCGAGGCCTACTCACGGCACAAGACGATCGAGTTCCGCCAGCATTCCGGAACGACCTGCTTCACAAAAATGCGCAACTGGGTACTGTTTCTCCACAAATTAGTTACCTTTGCCACGAGGGGACAGGTGCCTGTGGCCACCGCGCTCCAGAACATCCCCTTCCTCGACAGTGAACAGAAACTATATTATAAATTTAAGGACTAAAAAATATCGACATGAACAGGCATATATATTTTAGCGGATGGCGGCAGGATTGCCGCCTCCGGCCCTTCCGAGTTTGTACGCATCCTGCGTGAAGGCAGCTGGTTTGACAGCGGATGCACCGACGAGGAGTACATAGTGAATTTCTCCGGACGGTACAGGGGAACTGCACGGGGTGACGGTGAGAACCGACACCCCGGAGCAGTTCATGGACGACCTGAAAAAGTACGGTTACATCAGGGGCTGAGAAGCCCGTTCCTTTTATTGTTACGCTCCCTGCCGGTCTCACATGGACCAACAGGGATTTTTCTTTTCATCGCCGTAGTGTTCCCGTCCTGCTGTCTCCTCGTATATCGCTATCTTGCCAACATGAGTTCCCGCTATCTTCATAGCTTGACATATCACTATTCCAATAACATAAGCTGTTACAATATCCGTAGCCTGGTGTACCATTATCCCAAGAATGTAAGCTGTCAATATCTCCATGGCTTGACATGTCACAATCCCTAGCAACATCGGGGGAGAATCCTGGCCTCCCGCCGGACTGCCATTTGTTATGTCTTTTGCTGGCATTGACTATTCATGTCTATATATGACTATAACTGACAAGGTATCCTTTCCCACGTTTATTCTTTTTTTTCTTTGCAGAGTAGGACGATAATCCGCCATCAGGAACATCCGCCTTACAAAACGCCCAATTGTCACATGGAATTAATGTATAAATCATAGTTATGGACAGCATTGAAAGGAAAAAAACAAAACCGTATAATATCAACGAGAAGGAGATACTGGATATAGTTGCCGCTAAAGGCTCATATTTGAGCAGTATTTCCGAGAATCTGGAAGAGGTGCCGCCCCACAAGGAGTCTTCATCCCGGGCGGAAAGTAAAAAAGACGATAACGGATGAAGAGGTAAAAAAAATACATTGAAGCCCTCCTGAACAATTTTTCATCCAACCGGCGCAAGCCCCTGCATATTGATGCACAGGTGTACGAATGTATCTCAGACATTGTCTGGGCAGTCAGACGTAAAGGATTTTACTGTTTCCGGTGTTATAAGCCGCATACTGGTTGAACATATCAAAGAAAACGCCGGCATGATAAAGAAGATCACAGGACGAGATTACAAACTGTTACAGCCGTAATATGACGGGAAGTCCTCCTTAAAACAGCTCTGGAGGGGGAGTCGGAAATCACGACTCCCATCCGGAAGATGCATTTGGAAAAGTATTTTGAACTGTATTTCAATAATTTGAGTTTCTAAAAAGGAAGCTATTTTAAATAAAAACAAGAAAAAATGGAAGTATATTACATTGAAGCCGGAATCTTTGAGGAAATGCTGGCTAGGGCTGATAGCCTGTCCGCACAGGTGGACCGCTTGTATGAAAAAACAGGGAAAAGAAACCGGGAGAGTGAATGGATAACCAGGATGTCTGCCTGCGCCTTGACATCTCTCCACGTACCCTGCAGACTCTCCGGGATACCGGACGGCTGGCATTCACCCAAATCCAACGGAAAATCTACTACAGGCCGGAGGACGTGGAAAAGCGATGGTCTATGCCGCCATGAAACGCAAGGAAAAGGCGGTGAGAAAAAAAAAGAAAGAATGAATAATTAATTGGATGCAACATGGAAGGAATTATTAGCAAAGAGACGTGCAGTGTCCGCCGATTCTTTGGCCTGCTGGATAACATTCAGACGAAGCTGGAAAGGCTTGCGGAGGATAACCGCCCCCTGTTTAACGGTGAGCGTTTTCTCTCTGACAAAGGAATTGTCGGACCTGTTAAAAAATCAGCCGCAGATGCCTGCAGGATTATAGGGACCAGGGGCGTATTTCTTATATCCGGCTAGGTGGAAAAATTTTGTATAAGGTATCCGACATTGAGAAACTCCTGGAAGATAATTATCATGAGGCCCTGATATAATCGGACGTTCAATACTCAAGAATGCCGGCCGGAACCATTAAACATCGGTTTCGGCTGGCATTTCATTATTCGGATATTTCCGTTAGGGGGACCGTACTCCCTTTCTGTCTTCTTTTCATCAGCCGGTCCATGTCACCGGATATCTTCTGGTCGGTAACCTATGCATAGACCTGCGTACTGTTGATGTTCGTATGGCCCATCATCTTGGCGATGCTCTCTATCGGGATGCCGGAGGACAGCATCAGGGTTCCAAACGAATGCCGTGCGGTATAGGGCGTGACATCGGAATAAGGATAAACGGGGATATGCTGATAGTGATATAACATGATATGGTGAGCTGCATAGAGGATGACCTCGAAATAGAGATAACTAAAGCTATACTGATAGTGGTATAGCGGACTAAAGACTACAGAAGACATTCCCGTAAATCGGTGAATTATGCTGTCAATCAATGATATTTTAATTTCTGATTCTTTTATATGGCTATATAGTTATAGCAGTATAGTGGGAAGACGCATGTTCTGTGGGGAAACATTTACATTCAAAAAACCGGAAATGCGGAAAAAATGGCAGAAACCGTATGCATTTTTCCCCTGACAAAAGGCTTTATAGCACTATATGGATATAGCGTGATATTCAAAACGTTGTCCCCATTAGGGGACAGCAAGTTGTGTTTTCGTTAAACGAAAACAGGACGGTTTAACGGCGAATATGCCGACAAACCATCCCAGCCTTTGCCTCCGGAGTTGGTATGTTTATAAGTGAAAAGACAACAGTATTAAAACAGAAGCAATTTAGCATATTTAAAAAATCATAATTCATTTCAGCCTTGACATTTTATTTTTAAAGCATAACTTTGTGTTCGGATAAATAAAAATAGCTTCTTATGGTATATTGTAACTTATTGTTTTTGATATTTTTATAAATATAATATAACTAGATGTACATATCCAATAACGCTTACAGCGGTTTGAACTCACTTCGTGGAGGGCTGAAGCATAGCTATTGGAGCGGTTCATCACTTCTTGACACGACAACCTTTCAATCTGAAAGTGGAAAGCCATCATGTAATTATACGATTTCCCGAAATATGCAGTTTGGCTTTCAGGACACCCTTTCTATGGATTCCAATGTTTTTTTCATACGCTGATGGGGAATGTATTGGTACACCTATCTATTTCTTTTTGCTTCCAATACGGTGTCCTAAAGGATACCTCACAAAGGCTTAATTTTAACGAACTGGCCCGTGTAACGAAAAAATACAGTTTATCCGTGAGAGTAACTGGTGCTGCCGACAGTTCTACTGGTACATCAGGTATCAACGATTCTTTGAATATATCAAGAGCTTGCTTGGTTGCTACAGAACTGGAATGACATGGAATATCGGCCGAACGTATTATCAGAATTAGTTAAGGAGAAATTGCCGACTATACACCTGCGGAATCCAACAGATATACGAAAGTAGAGTTGTTTTTTCAGAAGCGAAATAGAAATTTCACATAATTGATATTTAATTTTATCACAACTAATAAAGCCTCCCGCTGTGAAACGAAAAGTTTTTTTCGATATGGTACACGCTATGCCGCCATTTCCATACCGTCGAGACCAGAGTAAAAATTACTTCGAGGCTTCGAGTGACTCTTTTCTGAAACGTTTGAGGAGTTTTTCAAGTTCGAGTGATGCTTTGCGGGCACGGGTTCCGGCAGCTTTGTTTCCTTTTTCTACCTGGAGGCTGGCATCTTTTGAAAATTGATCAAACAATTCACTGATTTGTGCAAATGTTTTTTCCATGGTCATATTTTTAAATGTTATACAATACTTTGCAAATATAGTAAAAAAATCAGGGATCAGATTATATTGTAATATATTCGTTATAGTATGATATCTCCTTTTATCCTCTCCCATATATTTCCCATTCCGAGTATTTCCTGATCGTGTCATTGGCAATTCTCTTCGGAGGATTTTATCTATAAAGTTAGTGATAAAAAGTGGGAAAACCGCAGTGGATGCAACGAGTGCAGGATAATAATGTGAAATACCGTTATTTGTTGATGTGGGGAAGTAGAGGAGAGCCTTTGATATGCTGGAAATCAAATGCAACTAGTAGAGAGATAACGGATTCATCCGGAACCGAACCGATTCTGTGATCGATTCTGAGTACGACAGAAGGAAGTAGAAAGAAACGCTGAAAGCGTGTAAAAGCTGCTCAATAAACAGCTCGGGAGCTAAGGAAAGACGCTGATGAGTTCCAAACATAGATGAGAAAAAGCCGAAGCAATGAATCATGTTCTCCGCTTCGGCTAATTTGACTTACCTTTTTCCCTCTGTGCCGTGTTCTTTCTCGAGCTGCAACTGTGTTAGTAAGCAGCTCCTTGTTTTTATTGCAACCCTTTAGTCTTGGCAAGGACGGAGCGCATACCCGAATCCCCGATCGACCATATATGTTGGCTGTACGTCTACTGAGCTAGTTCTAAGGTAATAATTATTGCCCTTCGCTACCGGATGTGCCGACCAGAAGCAACCCTGTGTCCCGATACTACCTGGCCGCATAGTGGAATAACTACGATACCCTAACGCCGGGAAGAAAATGCTCTGTGTTTTTTCGGAATTTGTATAAAAATACCAACCTTTTTCCGAACTACCCAGGTACCGTTAACTTGAGTGGAAGATGATACACTTTCTCCTGTTGTGGTAAATCCTGTGAAAGCGTTACTGGCAGGAAGTTTAAAACCAACGGGACACGGATCGTAAATAGTCTTGTTAACAGGATTGTCATTGGCAGAAGTTGTTTTATTATCGGCACTCCACAGGTTGTAATAGGTATAATCTCCATTATATCTATTGTGCATCAGATTAGATTGAGAATACAGTTCTTGATACAATCATTCCCGGCCGAAAAGGTTCCTTTCATAGGATTTGCTGTAGATGGAATTCCCTCCTTGTCATACCAGATTTTGGTTGTGTTACCCATTCCGTTCGAAGGGTAGAGCGGATCTTTACGTCCCCATTGATAAAAAGGAGCATTACTTCCGGTAGCGATTACGTTCGCCAACTGCTTGATGGTTATTTCCTTACTCTGGTCCCCGGCAATGAATTTTACCTTGCAACTCCGTTCTTCATAGGTGATGGTATTACCGTCGCATTGTCCCAGATTAACGGGCATAAAATTATATTTTACGTTTTGATGATTGGTTATCTCAATCACATTGTTAATGTCTTCGTCTGTAACCCAGACATGCCAGGACCAGAGGATGGCATCACTCACATCCTTGATTGCGATGACGGCATTGCCTTGCCGGATGGAAGAACGGTCCACTTTGAAAGAGATATTGCCGCCATTGGAATCGGCATTGTATTTTATATCCGTAACCAGGTTCATCGCATCCTGCCAGACCAGTTCGGCCTTGGCCGGCGTACATCCATTACCGCTGATGTATGGATCCGTGATCCCGTTCCCGGCATGGTTGATGAAAGGATTCAGGATATTGGTTCCTGTCACCGTGGAGGTATACGCGGAAGCGTTCGTGGCTGAGTTCTTGATCGCATTGCCATATACCAGCGGCAAAGAATAGTAACCGGGAGCGTTGACCACGTAACAGTTGGCAGTGTTCTCAACAGTATTCCCCCCGGTGTTGTTGGAAAGGTTATACGGTGTGGTTTCCGATCCCTTGGCTGTGGCCGCCTTCAAAGCATTCTCATGTAAATCATTTGATATTCCGGTCTGCGCCTCGACCGTCGCATCACAAGGTTGCGCAAATTCACCGCCGGTACCAGATGCCGTGAATGCGGTAAGCCATACCGGCTTGGTGTCTGTCCACGTGGTTCCGTCTTCTGCATATTGTGCGGTCCATTCGACAGCTTCTTTTTCCCCTTGGGCGTTTTGCCTGTAACTGGTAACACAATATTGCTGTGTACCACCGGTATATGTAAAATCGGCCAGGGCAGTGACATCAAGCGTGTAAGTCCAGTTGAGAGAACTACTGGATATTTTGTAGGTCACAGTCTTGCCCATCGGCCACTCACTTCCTTTTATATCGGCTATTAAAGTGTGGCCTGTATGGGTGTCGTCTGTGAATAAGACTTCTATCTGCGCGCCCTCAGGAAACCGCTGGGGCAGCATCATAAAGGTCTGCGCCTCACTCGTGAGCGCCTCGTCAGCTGTTCCTGTCGTCACTTTATCCAATGCCTGTGAGAAGGAGGCGGGAGTATCCAAACCGCCCAGGTTTGTGTCCCCATATTGTAAGTTCCTCTGGAATAAACGTTTTTCAAACGGACCTGCTTTGACCGTACCTTCCCGCATATCATTCCCGCACACGAATCTGACGGCGGTCAGTGCATGGTTGAAGGTCAGTGCAACAGCCGTGTTACTGTTTCCCCGAGCTCAGATGACCGGGCTACCAGCAGGTCCTCCTGTTGGCTCACCTCTTCCGGCACGGTCACGCTGATACGGGGGGGAGCCGGCCTGCCCCTACCCGGAAAACACGTACCGGGCGTTCTCTTTGGGTGCATAGGCGAATTCCGCAGGCATTTTTATTATATCATCCGAAAATAGAAAGATAATCAGGCATAGCTATGCATACCGCCCAGCAGATAATTTACTCCGAAGTAAGTCATCAGCACCGTAAGGAAAGCCAACACCATATAAGCATGGAAGAACCGGGGTTGCCGGAAGACGGCAAGCGATGGTCCGTGGAATGCCGCACCATAGATTAAAAAGGAGATCAAAGCCCAGACTTCTTTCGGGTCCCAGGCCCAATAACGCCCCCATGAAACATTTGCCCACACAGCACCAATAAAAATTCCCGCCCCCAGACAAAATACTGCCGGATAGAGCATCAACCGACTGAAAAGCATCAATTGCTCCACACGGACCTTACGCTGTTCCTGAATCTCCGAATCGATTGCCTTTTTTTCGCCAACCTCCTATGCAGAATGCCAGTAATCCATTTAGCATCATAAAGGCAAACAATGCATAAGATACCATAATCAGAGAAACATGAATACTTAACCAGGAGACAGCAACACAGGCATCAGAGGAGTGATCTGAGGATTGTTCTGCCCAAGATAAGCTACCAACAAGGCAAAACCCGAAATGAGCAATCCAAAAGACAACGTAAAAGAGAAGCGACACCGGAATATGCATGCAAGCAGAAGTGTACACAGTGCCATAAATTGCATGGTTTCATATCCATTGCTCAACGGAATACGTCCGCCAACATACCACCGCAAACAGTAGCCAAAGAGTTGAAAAAGGAATGCTGCATAAAGTGCAACTGTAAAAACGCTCCATGCCTTACCTGCCGAACGATGCATGCTGCAATAAAGTAAATAGAAAAATGCCAGCATCCCTACAGTCAGATTGAACATGAACAACAGTTTGCTGAATGGAATACGATTGTACAATATTTCAGCCTGCACTTTTACGTCAGATAGTGGTTTTATACTCCCATCTTCCGGTAAAGGATGGATAAGTGTTCCACTCCGTAGCATCAGTATCAATCCTACCTTTTCGTCCGTTTCCATGATAGCCTTTTCCAACGAAGTCATTTTCATATGTGGCTTTTGTCCACCCTTCCAAAATTCCTGCAATCGATAGTTTTGTCCATCAAACAAATCAGTAAGACGGGCATAAGAAGACGATAACCGGAGTAAATGACGAAGTTCCGCACTCTTTATATAAATCATCGGTTCATTCTGCCAAACCTCCGGACGAAGTAGCCAACCTCCGACAACCTGTTCGGGTGTCATACCACCATAAGAAGGTTTTCCGGTCAGTTTCAATACAAAGTCTCGTGCAAGAGTATTAAAAGGTACTACGCGATCATGATAAATCACTTGTTTGAATGCCAGACTATCCGCCTGCCTGAGTGCAAGTGCCGGAAGGCTTCTGTTTTCTGCTTGCACCACCGTTACCACAGCCATGAGCAACCACACAAACATTCCCCTTTCCGAAGCAATGGATGCCTGAGTAATCTACGGAATTCTCCACTGCGACCGACAAGCATCCACAACATGGAGATACCCAGCAAAATATATCCTACATACGTAACCCCTATTCCCCACGGATCATAATTCACTGACAACCAACTCCCCTCCTTATCATCATCAAAAGAAGACTGGTAAAAGCGATACCCCTGACGAGAGAGGATACGATTCATGGAAACTGGTTCCGCATCCCGGATATAGCTGACATAATCTGCCGGAGCCTCCGTCCCCGGATAATACTCCACCCGGAAACTGTCCAGACACAATGTGAATGGTAATTCGATCACCCGCTTACTGTCTTGGTCTATGAAAGTTCCCACCTCAGTGCCTACTGTGAGATGCATATATCCTTTCTTGCTGCATGAAAATGTAATCATGGCTCCCACCAAGATAAAAAGGAAGGAGCCATGCAACAACAACGCCGGGAGATGCCGCCACAACTGCCGCTTAACCAACACGACAACTGCCAATGCAGCAAGTACTCCCCCACAAACAACAAAACCAAACTGTATGATAAACATACTTTTCTACAAACTCTGTTCCGCGTACATGCTCCACAAAGGTCACCACAGCAAGTAAAGCCACCAGACAGATATATAAGGAGACGAGACTTTTCTTCAGATTAAAAAGGTGCATATTCCTTATTCTTCAAAGCCTTAACTCCCATACATTCCATTTCGATCAACCATCCGGGACGGCATACAGGCGCATGTACAAATACTTTAGGAGTATCTGGGAAACACTTGTCATACATACTCTTCACAACTGCATAGTCTGCAATGTCACGCAAGTAAACAATCATATGCCCCAAATCATCAAACGTGCACTCCGCCTCTTTCAGCAAGGCTTCTACATTTTCCCACATCCGTTCCGTCTGCCTACGGATGTCGCCGGGGTATACTACTTCCCCTTTATTGTTGATACTTGCCGTACCTGAAATAAACACTTGACGCCGGTCACCGTAATCGACATACGTTCCGCGTTCAAAGCTGACACCATACTCATAAGTAGGATTCAGATGCGTAGGAGCATAAAGGAAGTGTATCTGTTCCGGCTTTAAGCCTGCCACAGCATAGGTATCCATTTGCACCAATACTTTAGGATCAGCATGACGTCCGCCGATACCTGTACTGGCAATATAGTGGGTCTTTTCCGTCAGGTCTTGCGTGATGAAAACCTCTTTACGGGCCTTGACGACGCCGGCATAATTGACATCCACGTTTTGAACGAAGAACCAGGTACGGATACAGTTATCCGCCAATTTACATCCTTGTTCCATAAGTTGCATCGCGTAGTCATTCAGCAACAAACGGGTCTGGTACTCAGAATTTGCGGCACGATTGAAAACACTGCCTCCCCACAGGTGGCGGTACGCATTGTGCTTTACTTCAAACAATCCGTTGTGCAGCACTTGTGTCTGCACATTGGTCTGTAAATAAGCCCACAAAGCTATTTTCGTCCCATCCAAAGGGGGTTGCTCTACCACGGAAAGAGCACAGTCGGAACTTTCGGTAGTGATAGCCAGCAGGAGGTCAGCCTGATTGGCGGTATCACTCAGAAAATAACGTTTAAACACAGCCATGGCACCTTTCAATTCACCTGCAAGCAAATCATTGTAGGCATTGGCTACTGCATTTAATTGTTCTTCATAAGTGTCTTCCGGCCGGGTAGAGTGAATCATTACATGAAACTCTGAAACGCCTTCTTTTACTTCATATTTAAAAATCTCGGTTAATGTATTCTCTGATTGATTGGTTGGTTGTTTTTGTTGTTCATTTCAATATCGTTTACTCGTTATTCAAAAAAATACCTTCGTTTATCCAATTATCTATCAGTTTCAATAAGGGTTGCTCATCTTCTGACAGCATATCGGTATGGTTCATACTCGTATCACCAGCCCTGTTCAAGACCAGATGTAGAAAACTCTCTTCTGCACTGCCGGGCTTCACCAATAGTATATCACTATTCTTATGCGCCGGCTGGTTGACCAACGCATGATAGCTCTTACCCTCCGTCAGAAATAAATTACCCGATGCAGAACCGGTCTGCCCATGGCACGCTACACATCTTTTATCGAAAACCTGTGACTGGATGGAACTGAACATACCCACGTCCAGTGTTCCCACATCCATTAATATAGTATCTGTAATAGCTGCGAGTTCTTCATCTTCCATCGTCTTAAATTCGACAATGCATTCGCGCAAACGACTGATCACACACAATTTGAGTGATTTCACATCATCACTGATACCTCCCAGTGTCATAACGATATCTGTTCCGTCGGTTACATTGACTGGCAGTGATTTCGTTATAACAGCGTATTCACTTTTATCATTGAAGCCTGCCACAACGACACTATAATCATCCGTCCAATTGCTGATACCACTGAAACGACCTGTCAACTTTAGGACTCGGCCGCCACGCTGCACCTCTATCTCCTTCTCATAGATTCTTCCATCATCACATGAACAGAAGCAGAGTGTCATCCAGATAGCAGCAAAGAATAATATACATTTCTTCATAACTACTCTCTTTGTTTTTTAGAAAGTATATTGCAGCATTACTGTTGCAGAATGAGTGGCCAGACCTAAATTATCATTATCTCGGTCGAGCTGTGTATCGTGACCCGTACGGGCAATATACTGGTACATAGCCTGGAGGTTCAGGTTACAACCCTTAAAGAAATAATTCACACCCAGAGCCGGCATATTCAGAAATCCGTCATCGCTGGTACCGTTACGGTTAAAGAAGTCATAACGCAAGGCAGCCTGCAAACGGGGAGCTACAAAGTAGCCGCCCTGTACATAACCACCCAGGTAATTGTATGTCTCATTTATTTTCTGACGATCGGTGAAGCCCACATTCATATAGTATGCTTCGGCGCCCAGATACAGTTTATTATTTTAACATGGCAAATTCCACTCCCACACGGGTATCATTGGTACTTTCATTCTCACTTTCCACATTGATTGAAGCCGATACACCGAACATGATCTTATCTTCATTCAAACGGTTAGGATTACCTTGGGTGGACGGCATCACACCTTTAGGCATATAAGTAAAGCGCCCCGCATACAGTAAAGAAGGGAATATGCCAATCATCACTCAGAGTTTTTGTAGCTGTATTTACAGAAGAACCGGTACCATTGAATAAACCTACTTCATAGCCAAATTTATCAGCTAACAATCCGTGAATTTCAACACCGAGGTCAAAACCGGTACCGATGTTAGGCGTTACCGCATTCAAGGAATAAGGCAGAATGACGGCGGAAGTCAATGATACTGGCAACTGCGGCAACAATGTTTCGCCCAACGTCGTCAGATAAGCATGTGAGAAAGGTGTTTTGAATTTACCGACACGCACGGCAAACTGTTTTTTAAGTTGCACATCGAACCATGCTTGTTGAAGCAATGCTCCCCCACTGGCAGCCGCATTGATAGAAAGATTAAAGGCTACTTTACCAAAAGCTTTACCAGTGAAGCCCAATACAGCATAGGGAATTGAGAAACCGGAATTAGCTACATTATCCTGATTGTATGCCTTATCCAGGCCTTCATCATCATACCAATTGAAATTTGCACAAGTCTGTACCAACAGATAGGGCTTGAATACAAAGTCTCCCTTCTTGGTTTCTATCGTAAATCCCTCTCTTCCGGCAAGTGACACTACACCGTTTTCTGTATCTTCTTCATGCTGTGCCATAGCAGCCAACGAAAGGGCAGCCATTACAACCATTAAAATTAATTTCTTCATAATTGCTTGTATAATACTTATTGGTTTTATTGTTCGTTATTTGTTTTATAATGATTTCAGAAATGCGACCAAAGCATTACGATCTTCTTTACTCATCTTTTTGAAGAGATTCTTCGATGCTTCACCTTCACCACCGTGCCACATGATAGCCTCAATATAGTTGCGGCGCGCCCATCATGCAAGAAGTAAGTATGACCATTCACAGTTTCCTGCAATCCGATACCCCAAAGCGGAGTCGTACGCCATTCGTTGCCACGGGCCAAACCGCTTACATAGTTATCATTCAGTCCTACGCCCATAATTTCAGAGCCCATGTCATGAAGCAGGAAGTCCGAATATGGATGAATTGTCTGACTACCCAGCCAAGGAAGGCGGGTTCCGTTCAGCAGTATAGAACCACGTGGTTTTGTGTGCAAGGTGGTTACATGGCAGAGATGGCACTTCGCCTTATAAAAAATTCTGCTCACCCTTGATCACTTGTTCATTATTCACATTGCGACGTGCCGGAACACTAAGGCTCTGCATGTAGAGATCTACATTCTCCATTTCTTCCGTAGATACATCCAACTGGGCATAAGAAAGTCCCATCATACTGCCTTGATTTACTTGTGCCTGTCCTTCACAGATTTCTTCGGGATAGCGGCTGTTCGTAACTCCCATATCGCTGGAGAAACCAAGTTCCACTGTCAGGTCGGCATGCTGTGCTTTATTACCGGACAAGCCTAAACTTCTCATTCCTCTCTCGGAGATATAGTTGCAACGTCCGCTGATACCATATTCCGGATAATTGCTTTTAGCAGCCACAGCTTCAATTTCAGTGGGATCGAGCGCCATCATTTGTCCCATACCTACGTGGCGCAGAGGAATACGCACCGTACAGAATAGGTCTTCGGGTTTGATGCTGTCCGCATACCATTCATAAATAGAATAATTGGGTTTGCAGAGTTCATACGTCTCACCATCAGGGAACTGGAAAGTCTCATAGGTATATTCCACTTTCAGTTTTCCCTCGGGCTTCACACCATAAATAGCCTGATCATGAAGCACACGTCCATAATCCTGAAAGAAAGCTCCATTCTTACGACTAATATAAACCAACATAGACGAAAAGCCGGAGCTACCGGAACCACCTTCGCTCCACAAAGTAGGTTGCGTACGTCCGGCATTTCGGTGACAGCTACCACAAGAATAACCGGCATAAACCGGTCCCAGTCCTCCACCTATTCCATTACTACTGGTGCGGATATCATCATACAATTTGTCACCACGGGTGAAACGTTTATCGTATGCCCCTGTTATCCAGTCAGCCGACCTGTCATAAGCATAAGAGGAAGTCAGGAAGTTGGTAGCAGTACCGGCAGAGAGGGCAAAGCCGGCAGGTACTTCTATATTATCCACATCAATTCCATCATCCTCGCAGGCAAACAATGCCAGAAGCGAAAAACAGATTGGAAATGAGTATTTTAATAAGCCATTCATTCGTTATTGAATTATTATTGCAAAATACGTAACTAACATTTATCTTTTTAACGCAGATGTTGCGGAAACAACAGAATATTCATTATCCCACTGTTTCCGCAAAATCTGATTTCTAACAAGTAAAAATCTTACTGAATGGTACGGGCTTCGCCATCTTTGAAGATCAAATATTCCAAAGTGTGGTAACCACGCAAAGCTTGTGCACCGGCAATTTTATCATCTTCTTCATCATAGTCACCATCCCAGTTCAAGTCTGAATAGTTACCGGAAGTCAGGATCTGTACGATACCATCCTGATCGAGTGGCCAGCTATCCATATTGGGGTCAAGACCTTTGTCGGCAACCGGACCAAAAAAGGAATGCCTCACTGGTTTCCCACGGTGTACGAGCAGCAAGCCATGCTGTGGCGCAAGCCTTGAAGTTAGCATTGCTGGGAGAAGTACGGAATGTCTCAACAGCATCGAAAAGAGCCTGATTTCCCGCTTTCAAATCAGAGTAAGTAGGTAATACAACTACATCCACATAATTTTTACGACTTCAGCCAACACTGTTTTATCAATACCTTCGATACAACTCTTCAAACTACCCTTGAGTACTCCCTCTAAAGTGGCACAAGCTTCCATAGCACTTACTGCTTCCGGACTATTGATATTGTTGCGGAAAGGACTCGATAGCCCAAATTGCTGCTGCTGCGTCATCAATCGCTTTTTTTACTTCAGTATCAAGATTAGCATTTACCGCGGCTACTGCTTTTGAGAGAGATAACTCGCTAATAGCCCCTGTACGTGTTCCGTAATAAGCATTGCGAATAGAATAGATATTGTTACGATAGTCTTCACGAGAATGCCAGCTATACCATGACTCTACAGCATACAAAGCCTTTTCTTCATTATTATGTATGAAAAGATCGTAAGGGTCACCAATTTTGGCAGTACCTACTTCATTGGCAATGTCTACACAGCCGTCAATCAACTGCTCAACACTCGTCAAAGCATCTTGATTCTTAAAGAAATCTGCATAACTTCCACCTTCGTTGTATTTAACCGCCCAGTCATCATAAAGAGCAGTAGCATCATTCACCAACAATTGTGCAACTACTCGCATGTAATTTCCCCAACTACTTGCATTCTCCGCCGTATAGTCAAGATTTTTAGCGTCTATAGTCGTAGTGTCATCATCACTACAAGCCGTAATGGAACACATCATGCCCAATGAAAGAGCCGACAAATAAAAAAAACTTTTTCATATTACTTAAACATTAAATTAATTATAAATACCTATTTGAACTATCTCTTGGTAAACCAACCGACATAAGCTATACCGATAGCAAATTCATTTTCATTGTTATATTTAGTCGATCCAAATACCTTGTTCGTACCAATATGACGGGTAGTATAATCGGCCTTTACAACCAGATTCGGCAATGCAAACCAGTTAACTCCTGCCGTCCATTTGCTTACCTGACAGCGTTTCTCCATTGTAGCAGAACCTTCTGCCTCTTCCTGCGGGTTTGTAGTATTCATAACGGGCATAAGGATAAATAACCGGACATTTCTTCTGCGAGAAGAAAGCACTCAGGTTAAGACCAGCCTCCAAGCCATAGCACAGGGCATTCTTAGCTACATTACGCATAGCACCGTGATAATAATTGGAGTTATTGGAAAGAGTAACCTTGCTGATCTTGGAAGAATTCTCTAAATCACCATAAATGATATTACCACGAGCGGTAACATATTTATTTTTATACTGTGCATCGGCAGAGTAAATTTTCACTGATGAGCGGCCTACACTGCTATACTTATAATTCTTATCAGCATTGGCCGTCACGTCATTACAATAGTAAAAAGCAACACCTGCACGCAACCCCGATACCCCTTTATAGTCCAGACGTGCTACATAAGCAGGTGAAGTAAAGTTATCTTGTTCAAAGAGTCCCTGCTTACCACCGGCAACCCAGTTATCGCGACCAAAACCATCAGCATTCAAGCCGGCAACAATCATTGCCTGATAATCAAAACGCGCATATCCTTTACCAAAAGAACCGAAGAATTCCAATCCTGTCTCATGCCAGGTAGAAGGAATAATTGTGGTTTCACCCTCAGGACGAGATGTTCCAAAGAAGTTGATAGGCTCATGGTGTGCATTGGTCAATCCCATAGGTACAATCAAATGACCGGCACGAATATTGAAAGCCGAATGTATCAGACGGGTAATGTGAAACTGCTCAAGAGCGACTTCTCCACCCTTTTCCATTTCTGTCTCATACTCACCGTTTTCTGAATTCTCAAGTTCAGTTTCAAGACCTACACCTCCTGCTTCAAACTCTATCTCAGCACCCAGTATCCACTTGGAATTAAACTTGTAGTCAAAAGCCAACACAAAACGAGGAATCGCAATGGTATTGCGGTGATCACTGTTATCGACCCCACCATAGAAACGATTCGTTCCGTAATTCATAAACTTTGCTACCATCTCTCCGTATCCACCGAAACGGAACTTTTCGTAGTCGTCATCTTTTGTTACCTGTTTTATTCTCTCTTTCTTTGCCGCAGTTTCAGATACCTCTTCTGTTGAGGTTACTTTTTCGGGTTCATTAGCCCGTAAAGTATTGTTAAAAAGCAAGAAACCTAAGGCGAATAAGCAAGTTAATTTTTTCATCTTTTATCTTAAATTTTGTTGGCGCAAAAGTAGAGGGAGTTAAAAGGCGGGCAATACCCAAATATGAGTATTGTGTTATTAAAAATAATAATAAGTAGGTACTTAAACGAACACTATTTCTTTTTGTTCTTTTTTACAAAGCAGTAATTCACTAAAAAGATAGCCGCAAAGATCACAGCAATCCAGATAAAACTAATAAATATCAAATAGCGGTTATAAATGTACTCTCCCTCTTCAGGAACATGATTAAGCATACATAGCAAACAGTTACACTGAGGATTATCAGCATCATGCGAAAAGTAAGAGTACAGTAAAAAAAGATAAGCTACCTGCAAAAATAATAATAATAATAGCTATTATTCCCCATCTCTTACAACCTAAAGGTCTGTCAATTGCCTTTTTATGATTGGTTAGTTTCACCATATAGTAGTTTATAGTTAGATTATACGCGCAAAGTTGCATGCTTTCAGTGACCTTGGCAATACCCAATAATTGTGATTTTTATAAAAATCTAACAAAAACCATCATTAATGGGTATTTCAGAAAACGCGGATTCTCCCCTACTTTGCAGTCGAGAAATAAAACTTATGCAATACCCTAAAGATGACATACAAAAAGAAATTTTGAAAGCTGCCGAAAAAGTATTCCTCGAAAACAGCTTTCCGAAGGCTTCCATGCGTGAAATTGCGCAAGAAGCACAGGTAGGGTTGAGCAATATCTATAACTACTTCAAAAGTAAGGATGATATTTTCTGTACGGTGGTACGGCCTGTAATCAGTGCATTCGAAAGAATGCTGCACGAACATCACGGTCGTTATGGAGCAGATATCATGGAAATGTATTCCACCGAGAGACTGTGCAAAAACCTTAGACGCTATATTGAATTATTGGTTCTTCGTATATTTATGGAAAGAAACTAAACAATATATCTATAAACTACATAGTAGGAGGAAACAGAAAATCAAATTCAAATGATAACTCTTGAACAATTGGTTGCTCCAGATTCTTGGGCAAGGATTATCGATTTATTTGTGGATATCTTGCCTATAGATAAACTTGGGGTTAAACATGTCAAACTTCAATCAGAAGGGAGACCACCGTATAATCCTGTAACATTACTAAAATTGTATTTATTATGGTTATAAGCACTCAATAAGGTCATCAAGAAAGTTGGAACACTCCTGTAAAATAAATGAAGAAGAAAAAGAACTTCTTGAATCTAAGATTAAATTGCAGGATTGCGAACAACACCGTTATTGGGAGTGGGAGGATATGCAAGCTGAATTATTTAAGATATAAATGAAGGAATCTAAGACTCCAATAAAGCCAAGAAGCAGGAAGTCTTTTTATAAATGAAATTAAAAATATTGTAATAACTGTGGTGGTTGCAACATCTGTGGTTCAAGGAAGTCTGACTTTAAGTTTCTTGTGCCTTATCCGTATAGAGCAGGAGCAACCATCTTCCAACATCTGTTCTTTTTACAAAAGAAATATAGATGAAAGGTGGATTTTATATTCTCCGCAAAGGCTCATCCTGCCAATCCAGGGGAATGTTCATTGACTTGCTGTCAATATTTCGGATATTAACCCAGTAACTTTTGGAAATGCTGTTTCATATCGTTGTCCAGCGATATAATGTTGATAAACCACTAAATGATGCAGATTTCATAAAATGTCCTGTGTAGTGATATCATATCGTTTATCCAAGGGAATTGCATCCTCCGGACTACCATCGGATTGATGGCGTACTGCTTGTTTTATACCCTTGTATGATGACAGCAGGAATTTCTTATAAGGATTATGACTGTCAGCCACGAAGTGAAAACGGGAACGGATAGATCATAGCACACCGTAATCTTTTTTTTCAATGGATTGGATTTTATATTTTCATGGATGCTAGTTACGATGCCCATTGACAACATGTCCACAAGCATCCATGCAAGAGGATAAGTATTGCTGTATTTGTTCTTGAAATGCAGAATGAAATCCTCTTCTGGAGTTATTGACCTCCTTCTCTATTAGTTCCATTGTACAACTAAACTTGTTGGGGTTGGAGAATAGGGATCTGTCGGTCATTCAGAAGATATTGCCGGTCTCTTTCGCCACGACACTATGCAGGAAAACCTCGATCTTTTTAATTGAAGATGAAAAACGGAGTTAAAACATGCAAATCTTACCGGAGATATTTGCTAATTGTCAGCGTCTTTGGTATTTTTGTCCTGAAAAAAAGCTTCTTTGAGTTGATGCAGAATAAAACAGAATATTGTAATTCGCTCGTTTCTAAAGTGTTACCTATTATCTACAAAGTGAGTGATAACTATTTTATTTTCAGTTAGATAGAGAATTGGTTGTGTTTAGCGGTATACGAGCTTAATTTATCGCCTAGTCCTAATAACTCTCCCAGCAACATTAGTTGTTGATTAAAGCTGCGTAACGCCAACTGATATTCCCGATACGCCTCTTTCGTTCCTTCACGGCTTTCCAAAAAAAGGAAAGAGATAAGGAGAAGAAGAATCACGGTTCATGTATTTCTTTACCAGAATCATTGCTTCCGGAGTTAACGTCACCGACAGGGACGGCCTGTTTTACGCCGACGATACGTGATCACATTATCACGTAAATCACTCTTACGTAGATAAGCAAGATCAACAAACGGTATACCACGAAGAAGAAACATTAAAATAAAAAACTCCTGCGCCCGTCGTAATCTTAAAGACACTCCGGACGAACGGGACAAGTCCGCAAAAACTTTCTTCATATCTTCGTCACTTAATGCCCGCTTATGGTCGGCACGAGTACCCGTATACACCGAACGGAACAGATGCGGAACGTATGGTGCCCGATGAAGATCGACGGCACGATTGTAAACGGCACGAAAGGTACGAAGATAGGTAGAAACCGTATTCCAGCTACACCCACGACTACGAAGATAAACTTCGAACCCTTTTAACCACTCTGAAGTTACCTCATTGAAGGCAAAATCATCTTTCCCACGATAAGCAATAATGGCATTGAGACTGCTGCGATAGACATGAGCAGTTCCAAAGTTTCCCTCCACTTGCAGCCCACGGGCCACTTGCTTCATAAATCCTAATACTTTTGACATCTCACGATTTTATTAATAAATTAGACAATAAAGATACAAGTATTCTCCTGAAAAAGAATACCTCATACGAACAAAACGAGATATAAAGATGTTTTGGAATGCACCATAACGATGAAAAGCCCGAACTTTCACAAGCTCGAGCCTTTTGTATACTTAAAACATCTCCTTATCTATAGGAAATAAGGGACTAGCAAATTGCTTCTAGCGTAATAAGTAAGATGTCTTAAGAGAGAGATAAAAGGGATGTCCGTGGGAAATAGGGAGGCATCCCTTCTAGAGATAAACATTTGAGAATATACTTTCACAAGCATAATTTTCAGTCTATCCCTGAATATATTTCTTCTCAAAAGATTTGATTATATATTATAGAAATCTTTTTAAATCCGAATCTTTTAAATCGGTTTACTTCAACACTTTAACATAAACAGTTTCAGTAGTCTGTCTGCCCCATTTATCAGTAATGATAACGTTTACTTCACATACCGGAGGAGTAACGATAGGTGTTTGAGAAGCTTTCTTAGAGATTACAACTTTGTCAGTTTTCGTAAAGTCAGTAGCACTTAATGTTACATAATCTTTAGCATCCTGATTTGCCAATTCAAGTACAACAGATTTAATTCTCTTGTCATCAAAGTCATAGCCAACACCATAAGCATCTGTTTTTTCGAAATCTTTAGCTAACAGATCTTGTGTATGTCCTCCATCTACTTCAAATGGCTTAGCTTCAGTACCTGATTTTGCCAATATACTTAAATGTACCTTCGAAGATTTCCGATTTCACAGTCAAATTAAACTTATCAGTGATAACATTCAGACGGTCATTTCCAAACGGAGCATAAGCTACTGTAATGTTACGACCTTCATAAGCACCACCCCCAAGCATCATAAGGCGCAACTGTGATCTCATCGCTACTCTTATTTGAGGACAACCATGCATCAGCATAGACTTTCGTATCATCTACCATTTTGGACGGTATTTCCTCATCAAATGAAATAAGTGCTTTCTCTTTAGCAGAAATAGAACCTTCCTGGTACAGTTTGTAAAGATTGTAAGTAATCTTACCTACTGCATCTTCATCATTTACATTACCATAAGCAGTAGCGTTATCACCACTAAAGTAAGCACCTGCACGTTTGAATTCAAACAACTTACTATCCTGCTGGTCTACAGTAATCTTAAATGTCGTTTCATACAGAACATCATTATCCAATCCCGGAGTCGGAGTTGCATTTTTTGAATTTAACTGTTGCAGTATGAGGAACAGCAGCAACTTCAGCAGGATCAAATGTAGCTTCGATTACAAATTTAGTAATATCAGCTACACCTGTAGACATATCAGCTACGGGTTCTCCGTCTTTGTCCAAACCTACCAGTTTCAAAGTAATACCACCTTCATATTCCAAATCCTTCACTCCGTTAATTTCAACTTCACCATCAGTATAAGCGATTTCCGTATCTATACCAGCTGTTATATTTGCTTTTTGATTACATCTACTGAAGGACCAACAATTTCAGAAGTAGCTGTTGTACTTTTTCGCCATCTACGACCCAAGTCATATCTTTAATCTCTGCTTTTTCAGCTGCATACTTGAATGTCAAATTCAACTTAGCTTCTTTTTTTCATTTCCAGCAGTAGTAAAATAGGCAATAGTAACAGTCAATTTGCCTTCCTTATTAGCAATAATTGTTTTATTTTCCTTGCTAAATGTAGCCTCAATTTTCTTAGCATCGGCTTCGACAACTGAATAAGTATAATCTACTACATCATTCAATTGATCACCAACCAATTCATCCAGATTATGAGTAACTTTGAAATCTACATCCTTATTTACATCTATAAGTGTCTTTTCTTCTTCTTTAGCTGTAACTTTCACATCATATCCGGAGATGATTTCATTCCCCCACGCATCTTTCGTTGTAAGTGCATAAGCGATATTTTCATTCAAATTATCCGGATCTATACCTTCAGCAAATTTAAGAGTCAAGTCATAGATACCTTTATTTGCTGTATTTTCAGCACGAGTTAAAGCAGTTTCACTAACATTAGCTGCAATACTAGCTACAACAAAGTTTGTATTTCCTTTAGAATCAGTCAAGCCGATTTCATAAGATTGAATATCTTTAACCTCCAAGTTCACCGGATTAATCAATGCATGAATCATGCTACCTCTAGCAGACAGGAACGTTCCTTTTGGATAAGATTTTCCGTTAAATTTAACATCTTTTCCTACTACTCCATAATACAAAGGTAGCGTTTGCCTCAGTAGAAGAAAAATCGATACTTCCACCTTGTTCGCCAAGTGCACGCATACTAGTGATACGAGCAGCCTTAGGCATAGAAACAGTTTCCCATTCTCCCGTTTCCTTATTGAGTATATTCAAAACCCAAACCAATGGATTATTAGCATCAGCAGTTACATAGATATCTGTAGCAGCTTTAACATCTGTTTTTTTAGGTTCTCCGGCTTCTGCATCCCAAACCATCCAATATCCGTCTTCTGAAATTTGCGGTGCATATCCATCTTCACCTTTGTCACCTTTATCGCCTTGGTCACCTTGGTCACCTTGATCTCCCTTATCACCTTTCTTTCCTTCAGAACAAATACCGGTGTCTTTTCCATCAATAATCCAGTTCTTTGTTGCCGAATCAATCTCAATCTTTGTACCTGCTGCGCCATCGGCACCACTTACGATAGAATAGCTTTTTACCATCGTTAAAAGTAATTTTAAATCCATCAGTAATTGTCTCTACAGCGGTTACCCATTTGCCTTCTTTCACAAAATTCTGTAACTCGGCAATGCTAGCTTTGTTTGCGTCAATCTGTGTTTGCAGATTGTCGATGTCATCATCGTAGTCCTTACAACCTACATAGGTGACAGTAGAAAGTGCCAACGCCCCGAAGAACATCACTTTTACAAATTTTCTTTTCATAACTACTTAAAAATTACATTAATAATATATTATTAAACACTAAGTTTCAATAATAGACAGCCCGTTACTCTGTAGGTAACGGAGAGACCTTTGCGCCTGCTCTTTTAGAGTAGTCAATACTGAAAAATGATACGATAGATTATGAAAGTTCTTTACCCCTGCTTCTGACGAGCGGCAGGGGAGGAAAATCTTTGGCATAATTTAGAGGTTAACAAAGCCCTAAAATAAAGAATCCGCGTGTTTTATCTATCCTAGTTCTGTTTTTGAGTAGTTTATTGAAAAAAATGTTTGATTTCGTTTGGTTGTTTTAAGAAATATGCTCATATTTGCACCGGAATTTCTCCCGTTACCTACAAAGTAACAGGATAATAATCAGGTATTTAATCCTATTACTGAGCGCTTTATAAAATCAAGAACCTGTTTATTTGCTTCATCAATTTTCTTGCTTCGGAAAGGCTTGAGATATGTTTCTGTTACAGTGATAGACGAATGTCCCATAGCTTCGGAAATAATACCCGGATGAATTTCGCAATAATAAGCCGTCGTAGCCCAAGTATGCCGGGCAGTGTATGAGCTTAATTTATCACCTAGTCCTAATAACTCTCCCAACAACATTAGTTGTTGATTAAAGCTGCGCAACGCCAACTGATATTCCCGATACGCTTCTTTTGTTCCTTCACGGCTTTCCAAAAAAGGAAAGAGATAAGGAGAAAAAGAATCGCGGTTCATGTATTTCTTTACCAGAATCATTGCTTCCGGGTTAACGTCACCGACAGGGACGGCCTGTTTTACGCCGACGATACGTGATCACATTATCACGCAAATCACTCTTGCGCAGATAAGCAAGATCGACAAACGGCATACCTCGAAGCGAGAAACATAAGAATAAAAGTTCCTGTGCACGGCGCATATTCGAAGATACACCCGAAGATTGTGACAATTTACAAAACACCCTTTTCATATCTTCATTCGCAAAGCACGTTTATGATCGGCACGAGTGCCCGTATACACCGAACGGAACAGATGCGGAACGTATGGTGCCCGATGAAGATCGACGGCACGATTGTAAACGGCACGAAAGGTACGAAGATAGGTAGAAACCGTATTCCAATTACACCCACGACCACGAAGATAAACTTCGAACCCTTTTAACCACTCTGAAGTTACCTCATTGAAGGCAAAATCATCTTTTCCACGATAAGCAATAATGGCATTTCCAGCATATTCTTTGCGACGGTCGCCAAAGCCCGGAGCCTTCACAGCACAAATCTTCAATTGAGAACGCAGACGGTTTACTACATTAAGTAGTCATGCTTCGCTATCTACATCTTCTGCAATAACCATCAGAGGACGACCAGTCTGTACAGCCGGTTCGAGGATAGGCAAGAAATCTTTCAGGTTAGAAATTTGTCGTAGATCAGAATGTAAGGTTTCTCTCCCATTTCACATTCCATC
>VOFG01000152.1_pt1 | contig 41587 bp, 96 predicted proteins | sample 5384171 | NCBI WGS metagenome assembly VOFG01 (sample SAMN12384726, study PRJNA508395) | human gut metagenome | isolation source: healthy gut F | host: Homo sapiens
GGCTCTGATGTATCTGGTTATTACCTAGATAGCATCCGTCAACCAATTTGGGTTGTTCAAGCTAGCGGTTCTAATATGGATAAACAAGGCCAATTACAAGAGATTGTTGAATCTACATTACAACAATTTTGTAAGGATGGCATCGATAAAAGGAATTATTAGAGGCTTCTCTTAATAGCATTGAGTTTACCTTCGTGAAAGTGACTTTGGTGGTCGTCCAATCGGTTTAGCTTATGTTATCCGCATGATGGACAATTGGTTATACGGTAAGGATCCAATTGAGTTGTTACATTATGAAGAAGCATTAGTTAATATTCGCAAAGGCCTTCAAGGTTCTTACTTTGAGGATTTGATTCGTCATTCTATATTAGATAATCATCATAAGTTCTCGTATCCTTGTATCCTGAACAAGGATTGCAAGATAAAAAAGGATGCAGATGTTAAGGAACAATTAGCAGCCATCAAAGCTTCTATGTCACAAGATGAGCTAGAAGGTATCGTTGAACAAACAAAACGCCTTAAACTTCGTCAAGAAACTCCAGCTAGTGATGAAGCTCTAGCGTCTATTCCACTTTTAGAATTATCTGATTTGAGTCCAGAATGTGGAAGCTGTAGAACGCCGTGAAAGCAACGATTGGTAATACAAAAGTACACTTTGTGCCAACTTTCACAAAAGGTATTAATTATGTGGCTTACTATTTTAAGCTAGATTGCCTCACTGAGGATGAGCTGTTCTACGCAGATATTTTAAGTGATATCATCGGCCGCGTAGATACATCCAAACGTTCTTATGAAGATTTGGCAAAATTAATCAATCTAAATTTGGTGGTTTGAGTGCTGATATTACAGGCCATTAGTAAAGCAGGACAACGAGATGAATTTACCGCCTCTTATGGATTTGTGCGTAAAGCATTGCATGCTAAATTACCTGATTTATATCGTAAATGAATTATTCACGAAGTCGTAAAAAAGGCAGATTACAGTGATGATAGCCGTTTAACAGAACTTGTTCAAGAAAGCAAAGCTATTTGGGATAATGAGGCATTCCGCCGCGGAAATTCTATCGTTAGTCAACGCGTTATGGCTAAGGTTTCAAAGGTTGGTAAGTTTAGCGATAATGGCAATTTAGGTTACTATCAAAAAATCAGCGAGCTAGCTTCTAATCCAGCGGCTTTGCCATTATTACCAGAAAAATTAGCTGAAGTAGCTCGTAAAATTTTCCGTGCTAATAATGTAGATATTATGTTTGTTGGTGAAGAAGGCGAATTAGAAGCTTTTGAAAACCTAATGAAACCATTGGTTGACACTTGGGATACTACCGAATTGAGTAATGATGTATTATCCAAATCATACTTTCCGGCAATGATGGTATCGTTACAGCTGGTAAGGTTCAATATGTGGCACAAGGTGGTAATTTCATCGATCATGGATTTACTCATGTTGGTGCTATGAGCGTATTAGAAACAATCTTACGTTATGAATACTTATGGATTCGCATTCGTGTACAAGGTGGTGCTTACGGAGCATTTGCTAATTTCTATGATGATGGCAATATGATTTTCTGTAGTTATCGTGATCCTAACTTGTTAGAAACTTTAGATGTATATAAAGAGTTGCCTCAATACCTTCGTGACTTCACATTGACTGATCGTGAAATGCGTAAATATATTATTGGTACTATGAGTTCTTTGACTTGCCAATGACGCCAGCGCTGCGTGGACCACGTGCAATGGGTATGTACTTCAGTGATGCTAAATTAGAGGACAAAGTAGAGTTCCGTAAACAAGTGATTGCATGTAAGCCAGAAGATATTGTTGCACTAGCAGATGTAGTAGAACCTGTACTGAATGATAATCATATTTGCACAATGGGTAACGAACAAAAAATTAAAGATGCTGGTAATGTGTTTGATAACATTGTGTCTTTTAGGCTAAATAATTTCATATCTATAAATGATATTGCTTTAATTTTTAGTTTGACATATCTTTGATGGATAAGTGGCATATTCATAATGAATATGCCACTTGTTTTCTACTATAGGAGAGTTCTCATGAAAGGTAGATTTGCGCCTAGTCCAACAGGATATATTCATCTTGGTAATGTGTGGATAGCGCTTTTATCATATATCTCCACACGCCAACAAAAAAGGAAAATATGTTGTACGGATGGAGGATATAGACCTGCAACGGTCAAAACGAGAATTAGGTGAAGCTTTACTAGATGATTTAGAATGGCTTGGATTTGAATGGGATGAAGGGCCTCGTGTAGGTGGACCTGAGGTATCTTATTGGCAAAGTGAAAGACAAACATATTATGCAGATATACTAGAATATCTAGAATTAGAAAACTAATTTATCCTTGTTTTTGTAATAGAGCACGGCTACAATCTATAGCATCAGCGCCTCATGTAGGAGAAGTAGTTCATCGTTATGATGGTAAATGTCGCCATTTAAGCAAGAATGCAGTAGACGAATTATCCTCTATAAAAGAACCATCCTTACGTTTAGCTATAGATTCATGTAATCTAGAATTTGATGATCGCTGGCAAGGTACACAGCATATTCATTTGGAAGGTGAACTAGATGATTATGTACTACGTCGTGGTGATGGTATGTATGCCTATAATTTGGCAGTCGTATTAGATGATATAGCTATGGGAATAACTGAAGTGATTCGCGGTGATGATTTACTTGATACAACAGGGCAACAATTATATTTATATAACACATTACAACAATGCTATTCCTATAAAAATATAGAAGTTCCTGTATGGTCATGCACCACTGCTTTTTAGTAGATGCAGATGGAAATAGACTTTCTAAGCGTCAAAAGAGTATTACAATACGTGAACTACGAGAACAGCAATGGTCAGCATCCAGAATTTTATGGGAATTAGCTGTCGCTGGTGGACTTATAGATGGAGACAGATATACTCATCGAGAAATAAATCTTTCTGAGTTAATGAATTTAGATCTATCGTGTTCTAGTTTAAGACAAAAAAAACAATTGTCATTGAGCGATAATAGATACATTGATTTTAGTTCTGAAATATTTGCTAAAAGAGTATAATTCTTCAACTATAAAATTCGATATATTATATTGACAATATTCGATATTCCGCTATAATAGTATATAAGAGGTGGTCAAAGTGACAATTCAACAAGCTTTAGATCAAAAAGTGTGGGCCGTTATTGGAGCCACTCATAAAACCGAAAAGTTCGGCTATAAGATTTATAAATGTCTTAAAGATCACGGATATGAAGTATATCCAGTTAATCCTAATGTTGCAGAGATAGATGGTAACAAATGTTACCCTAGTCTTTCTGCACTTCCTGTTGTACCAGCTGTGGTAGATTTTGTTGTGCCAGAAGCAGCGGGCCTTGCTGCACTTGATGAATGTAAAGAACTTGGCATTCCTACTGTGTGGTTGCAACCGGGAGCGGATAAACCATCTGTTGTTGAAAAAGCACATGCTTTAAACCTGCATGTCATTCAAGATTGTGTATTAGTTCAACTACCGTAGGAGGGTACAATGAGCGAATTAAAAGAATTAAAAACTGCTGAATATCAAGATTTAGTAAATCAAGGTGGCGTTACTGTTATTGATTTTTGGGCTCCATGGTGCGGTTATTGCGTACGTATGATGCCAATCATCGAGGAAATTGCAGGTGAGCTTGAAGGTAAAGCTAACTTTGTAAAAGTAAATGCTGATGAAGAACCAGAATTAGCACGTAATTTACAAATTGAAGTATTGCCAACATTTGTTATCTTAAAAGATGGCGAAGTAGTAGACCGCAAAATTGGCTTCATGCCAAAAGGTGACCTTCAAGGTGCTATTGAATCTAAATTCTAATAATCGGTATAAAACCATATAAATATAGGCAAAAAAACCTCATCAATGTATAAAACATACATTGATGAGGTTTTTTTCATATTTTCTATAGAAGCAAATAAAAGTATCGTATAAATATAAAATTAGATTAAAATATAAAATTTCATTTTACATAATTCAATATTATTAATAACACAGCATTTATGCGGATAATTCATCGTTTTTTAATGAGTAAAAAATGAAACATTAGTTTAACTTATTAATTTTTTTATGGAAGTTTAAAATAATATATGGTAGTATTATGTTAAATATTGTGAATATTTAGTGAAAAGAGTGCAATATTTGATTTATTTATTTCATTGCGGGGTGAGAGCCGCATAAGTTGGGAGGGAACTTAATATGAATAAGGTATTCAAAGTAGTATGGAGTGCGACTAAGAATGCATATGTAGTAACATCTGAGTTAGCTAAGTCGCATCAAAAAATCAGCAACTACAATTGTAGCAGCCGTTATTTTGGCGGCTAGCTTTTCTGGAGGTGTTGCTAATGCATCCAGCCCTGAGGATTGGGCTAGAGCTGATCTTATTGGTAGCCAAAGATGGTTAACACCTGATCAAAATGCTTGGGGTCATATGCAAGATCAACATCAAGTTGATCCACAACAATTAGACCAACAGCAACAACAACAGCAGCAACAACAACAGCAACAACAACAACAGCAACAGCAACAACAATGGCAACAACAAGTGCCGCAACAACAGCAGCAACAACAAATCCCTAAAAAAGGCGGTTCCAATGGTAATACCGTAATTAATAACTACTATACAGTTGTAACTACTGATGTTGAAAATGTTAAGAAAAATACACATAACATTAACGTTGTAAATAAAAAGGTAGATATCAATACTACTAATATTAATACTGTTAATAATAAGGTTGAGAGTGTAAAACTGACATTACAAATATCAAAGCTAAAGTTAATCAAAATAGCAAAGATATTGAAGGATTAAAAAGGTAAAGTCGGCACTCAAATCACTAATATCCAACAAGACATCACAAATATTAACAATAATATTGATGCTAAATTTACTAAAATTAACAACGATATTGATGTAAAAATTGATAATAAAATCACTAATATTACAAATAATGTTGTTAATAATGTAAATACAAACATTGATGCTAGTGTAAAAAAACATATTGAAGCTAATAATACTAATATCATTAATCAAGTAAATCAAAATATTAAAAATGAAATACAAAACAATAACACTACAATTTTAATCAAGTAGATCTAAAAAAATTGAAAATAATAACACTACTATTATTAACAATGTGAACAAAGATGTAGATGTTAAGATTAATGATATTAAAACAAATATTAACAATGTGAAGACTGAGTTGAATAATAACATTAACAATGTTGATGTTAAGGTTAACGACAACAAACAAGCAATCAATAATTTAACTGTTAACGTTAACAATAACAGCAAGTCTATTGCTGACTTGTCTAAACAAGTTAACGAAAACACTAAAAATATCACTTTCAACAATACTATTGCGATAGAAAACCGCAAAGGTATTGTCGATAACAAAAAGCTATCGGTGAAAATAAAAAAGCTATCGAAGAGTTGAAAGGTAAAGTTGGTACTACTATCAACAACATCAACACAACAATTGATAATAAGATTAATGAAAATAACACTAAGATTATCAATGAAGTTAATAAGAATGTAGATATAAAAATCAACGATAGCAAAACAAATATTATTAATGAAGTTAACAAAAATATTAATACTCAAATTGAAGCTAACAACACAACTATTATTAATCAAGTAAATACTAACGTTGATAATAAAATTAATGCTGTTAAAGCTGATATTACTAAGATTAATAATTCTGTAACTGATTTAAGTGCTAAAGTAGATGCTAATACAACAAACATCACTAACAACACTACAAATATCAATAAAAATGCCACTGCAATTACTGAATTAAACACTAAAGTTGATAATCAAGGTAAAGTTTTAGTTAATCATGAAGGTCGCATCCAGACGCTTGAACAAGATAATAAAACAATTAAGACTGATGTATCCAACACTCAAAACCAAGTTAATATCAACACTAAAGATATTGCTGATTTGAAAGGTAAAGTTGGTCAAAACATCGGCAATGTTCAAGTAGATATTAAAGATATTAAAAACAATATCACTAATATCAATAGCAAAGTGGACGCAAATGTAACTGCAATTAATAACGTTAATGTAAAAGTTGACGGTGTTAAAGGTGATTTAAATGGCCTTAAAGACCGTGTAGATCGTCATGACCAACGTTTAGACTTCTTACAAGATAATATTGCAGATAATTCTACACGTATTTCCATTGTTGAGGATAATGTGAAAACTAATACTACAAACATTGTAGATAATAGTAAACGCATCGATGCTAACTCTGCGCGTATTTCCAACAATGAAAAAAAAGCGATTAATGATTTGAAAGGTCATGTTGGCACACAAATCACAAATATCGAAAACACAATTACTAATAAAATCAATGAAAATAATACAGTAATTAATAAAAAATATCGATACTAAGATTGAGGCTAACAACACTGTTATTAACCAAAAATATTGATAAAAAATCAATAATAATAACACAACCATCATTAATAAAGTAGACCAAAACATTGATGCTAAGATTACTGAAAATAATAAAGTAATCAATAATAATATCAACAATGTAAATGTAAAAAAATTGATGGTGTTAAAGGCGACTTAGATGGTCTTACTAAACGTGTAGCTCAAAATGAAAAAAGACATCAATGTAGCTGGCACAATTGCTATTGAAAACCGTACACTTATTGGTGCTAACAAAAAGCTATTGATGAGCTAAAAGGTCATGTTGGCAATCAAATCACAAATATCGAAAATACAATTACTAATAAAATCAACGAAAACAATACAGTAATTAATAAAACTATCGATAATAAGATTGAAGCTAACAATACTACTATTATCAATAAAGTAGATAACAATATTGATGCTAAGATCAATGCTAACAATACAACAATCATTAACAAAGTTGATAAAAACATTGATGTGAAAATCAACGAAAATAACACACAAATTAACAATACAATCAACAAAAAAAATTGGTGATGTAAATGTTAAGATTGATGGTGTTAAAGGTGATTTGGATGGCCTTAAAGGGCGTGTAGATCGTCATGATCAACGTTTAGACTACTTACATGATAATATTGTAGATAACTCTACACGTATTACTGTAGTAGAAGATGGTGTTAAAGCTAATGCAAAAGACATCAATGTAGTTGGCAATATTGCTTTGGAAAATCGTCAATTCATCGGCAATAACAAAGCTGCTATTGATAAAAACACTAAAGCAATTGATGCATTAAAAGGTCAAGTTGGTACTACAATTAAAAATATCGAAACTACAATTAATAATAAGATTACAGAAAATAATGTAACTATTAATAAAACTATCGATAATAAGATTGAAGCTAACAACACTGTTATCAACCAAAATATTGATAAAAAATCAATAGCAATAACACAACAATCATTAATAAAGTAGATCAAAACATTGACGCTAAAATCAATGCAAATAATAACACTACTATTCTTAACAAAGTTGATAAAAATATTGATGTAAAGATCAATGAAAATAACACTCAAATCAACAATACAATCAACAAAAAAGTTGGCGATGTAAATGTTAAGATTGATGGCGTTAAAGGTGATTTGAATGGTCTTAAAGGTGATTTAGATGGCCTTAAAGGTCGTGTAGATCGTCATGATCAACGTTTAGACTACTTACAAGATAATATTAATGATCATTCCACACGTATCTCTATAGTTGAAGATGGTGTGAAAGCTAATGCAAAAGATATTAATGTAGTTGGTACAATTGCAATGGAAAACCGTCAATTCATTGGCGATAATAAAGTTGCTATTGCAAACAACACTAAAAATATCAACATCAATGCTAAAGCTATCGATGAGTTAAAAAGGTCAAGTAGGTCAATCCTCTACAGTTATTAACGATATTAAGAAACAAATTACTAATATCAATGGTAAAGTAGAAAACAATACTACAAATATTGCAAAAATAATACAACTAATATTGCTAAAAATGCTACAGCAATTAACAACGTAAATGTTAAAGTTGATGCTAATGCTAAAGCTATCGTAGATAATAGCAAACGTATTGATGCAACAAATGTAAAAGTTGATGCTAATGCAACTAATATTGCAAAGAATACAACTGCGATCAACAACGTAAACGTTAAAGTTGATGCTAATACAAAGGCTATCGTAAATAATAGCAAACGTATCGATGCAACTAATGTAAAGTAGATGCTAACACTACTAACATCGCTAACAATACAACTGCTATCAACAACGTAAATGTTAAAGTTGACGGTGTTAAGGGTGACTTGAAAGACCTTACTGCTAAAGTTGAACAAAACACTAAAAAAGACATCAACGTAGCAGGTACAATTGCAATGGAAAACCGCAAATTCATTGGCGATAACAAAGTTGCTATTGCAAATAACAAAGCTGCTATTGCAAATAACACTACAAATATCAATGTTAATGCAAAAGCTATTGATGAATTAAAAGGTCAAGTAGGTAAATCTTCTACAGTAATCAACGATATTAAAAACCAAATTACTAATATCAATGGTAAAGTAGAAAATAATACTACTAACATTGCAAACAATGCTACAAACATTCAAGCTAATGTAGTAGCAATTGCTGACAATAGCAAACGAATCTCTGAAAACACTACAAATATTACTAATAACACAACTAATATTGCAAAGAATACAACAGCTATTAACAATGTAAATGTTAAAGTTGATGGTGTTAAAGGTGATTTGAATGGTCTTACTAAACGTGTTGATCAAAATGAAAAAGATATCAATGTAGCTGGTACAATTGCTATCGAAAACCGTAAATTCATTGGCGATAACAAAAAGCTATTGATGAATTAAAAGGTCAAGTTGGTAAAACAGTTCAAAATATCGAAACTACTATTAATAACAAAATTACTGAAAACAATGTAGTTATTAATAAAAAACATCGATACTAAGATTGAAGCTAATAATACTGTTATTAACCAAAATATTGATAAAAAATCAATAATAATAACACAACAATCATTAACAAAGTAGATTAATAAAATATCGATGCTAAGATTACTGAAAATAATACTACAATTATTAACAAGGTTGATAAAAATATTGATGTGAAAATCAATGAAAACAATAAGCAAATCAACAACACAATCAATACTAAGATTGGTGATGTAAATGTTAAAGTTGATGGTGTTAAAGGTGATGTAGCAGGTCTTACTCAACGTGTAGACCATCATGATCAACGTTTAGACTACTTGATGGCAATATTTTCATCATTCTACACGTATCAGTGCTAATGAAGATGCTATTAAAGCATTAAAGGGCCAAGTTGGTACAACAGTTACTAATGTTGAAAAAATACAATCAACGCTAAGATTGAAGCAAACAACACAGTAATTAGAAACGATATCAACACTGCAATTACTAATAACAACACTGTTATTAACAAAAACATTGAAACTGCAAGCAACGAAAATAACATAACAATCATTAACAAAGATGACCAAAATATTGATGCTAAGATTGCTAATAACAACACAGAACTCAATAAAACGATCAACAACAAAGTTAATGAAGTAAATGTTAAAGTTGATGCGAATGCAAAAGCTATTGAAAACAATAGCAAATCTATTACTGACATCAAAATGACAAATGTAGCTAATATTAACATAAAGTAGATGTCTAACACTACAAATATTGCTAATAACACTGCAGCTATTGCTAATGTAAGCAAACAAGTTACAAATAATACAACTAACATTGCTCACAATGCAACAGCTATTGCAAACATTAGCAAACAAGTTGCTGGTAACACTGCTAACATTACAGATGTAACTGCTAAAGTAAATGCTAATACTGGTCGTATTGAATCTAATACAACTGCTATTAACAACTTAACTGGTAAAGTTGATGCTAACTCTCAAGCTATCGAATCCTTGAAAGGTCAAGTTGGTAAAGGCAATACTACAATCGTTAATGTATCAAAAAGTAGAAAATATTACCAAAACATTAAAGCTCAAAATAGTGTAATCAATGCTAATACTGTAAATATTCAAAATAACACTTCTAACATTAACAATATTAAAGCTAATGTAGTAAACGTTGAAAAGAATGTAAACAATATTAAAGCTGATGTAACAGTAGTAAAAGCTGATATCACAAACATCAATGCTAAAGTTGATCAAAAATCAATATTGTGAACAACAACATTACTAACGTTAAAAACGATGTGAAGAATATTGATGCTAAAGTTACAAATATTGATAACAATGATTACTAATATTAACAATAAAGTAACTAATATCGATAGCAAGGTAAATGATATTGAATGAAAGTTAATAATCAAAATACTGTAATCAACAATATCAAAACTGATGTATCTGGTTTGAAAGATCAAGTTGGCAAAAATACTGAAGCAATTAAGAACTTACAAAATGTAAGCGCTGATGTAAACAAAGTAAAAGAACAAGTTAATGTTAATACTCAAAAAGCAAATGCTAACGAAGAACGCATTAAAAATGTTCAAAGCCAAGTTTCTGTTAATACTGAAGCAATCAAACATAATAGTGAAAACATCAATATTAACAAAGCAGCGATCAAACAAAATGCTGAAGCAATTCAAAATACTAATGTAACTGTTCAAAAAGTAATCAACAAAGTTGATGAACATAGTAAAGTTATTAACGATGTATCTAAACAAGTTAATACTAATACAACTAATATTGCTAATATTAATAATGTTGTTAACCAAAATACAACTAATATTACAAATGTAACTAACCAAGTTAATGCAAATACAAGCAATATTAGCAAAGTATCTAGCCAAGTTAATACAAATACTACAAACATCAACACTCTAAATGCTAAAGTAGATACTAATGTTACAAATATTACTAAAGTAGATAATCGTGTAACAAGTAGCTAACCAAGTTAATGAAAATGCACAATTAACTAAAGCTGTTGGTATCTAGCACTAGAAAATCATGAAAAGTTAGTGTATTAGGTTTACAAGTAAACAAAATATACAGAAACATTTCTAACAATGCAACAAAGCAATTGCAAATGTAAATACTAAAGTTGATGAAAACGTTAAATTAACTAAAAACATTGGTGCTATTGCATTGGAAAATAATGAACGTATCAATGTAATGGGCTTACAAGTTAACAAGAATACTGCAGATATTAGTACATTAGCTGAAGCTGCAAATTACAGCTTGAAAGCTTCTAACATTGCATTAACAACAAGATCATGCAACACTTGTACAACATGATGCACAAATCGCAGAAAACTCTCGTCGCATTAGCAGTGTAGAACGTGAAGTTAAAACAGTAGGTGCATCTGCAGCCGCATTGGCAGCATTGAAACCTATTGAATACCATGAAGGCCAAAAAGCTCAAATCATGGCAGCTGTTGGTACATACAAAGGTAAAACAGCTACTGCGTTGGGTGTAGCTCATTATGCAAATCCTGATTTATTAATCCATGCTGGTGCAGCTTATGGTGGTGACCATAATGGCGTAATGGCAAATGCTGGTGTAACTATCGGTGTTGGCTCCGCTCCTACAGCACCTTCCAAACCAGCATCTCCTGCAACTGTAAAAGTTCTAGAAGATAAGGTTGCTAGCTTAGAAGCACAAAATAAAGAAATTAAAGAAGTGCTTGAAAAAGTATTAGCTGCTAATCCTCAAGTAGCTAAAAAAGACAACTAAATAAGATACCTCCCAAAAGGTAGGCACTGAATACCTGTCTATCTAAGGTATGTATAACCGCGTAGTACACTCGTGCTACGCGGTTTTATTTTGATTTGAAGATGAAGGAAAATTCATAATTTCACCAATTTTTATGTTTTATTTATTGTAACGAGTGGGGATTGTAGTAAAATTTACCATATAGTGGTGAATGAGGATTGTAAGGCGGTGATGTTAGATGTTCATGGGTGAATATAATCACACTATAGATGCAAAAGGACGGTTGATTATACCTGCCAAAATACGTGAACAACTAGGTGATCACTGTGTACTTTCAAAAGGCCTCGATAACTGCATCGCTATATATACTGCCGAAAGTTGGGAGCAACTTTCAAAAACATTACAATCATTACCATCTAATAAAGCAAATGCGCGTGCAATCAAACGATTTTGTTTTTGGTAGCGCCGCAGAACTTGAATTTGATAAACAAGGCCGAATTTTGGTGCCAAGCGCCCTTCGTGAGCATGCTGAGCTACAAAAGGATGCGGTTATTATTGGTACTGGTGATAAGGTTGAAATTTGGAGCCGCGAACGCTTTGATGCATATGATGCGGAAGTGGCTGACAGTATAGAATCCTTGGCTGAAGGATTAGAAGGCATTGTGTTGTAGGAGGCTATCGTGGAATTTAATCATGTCAGTGTGCTGTTGAATGAAACGGTGGATTCTGTTGTTACCAATCCTGATGGTATCTATGTTGACTGTACCTTAGGTGGCGCAGGTCACGCTCATGCCGTAGGTGAACGATTGAGCTCACAAGGCATGATTATCGGTTTAGATCAAGATGAAGATGCCTTAGCGGTAGCGAGACAACGCTTGTCTGATTTAACTTGTCAGGTAATGACGATACCTACAAATTTTTCGAATTTAAAACATGCTTTAGAAGAGCAAGGTATTTATGAAGTTGATGGATTTATATTCGACTTAGGTGTTTCTAGTTATCAATTAGATACACCGGAACGCGGGTTTTCGTATATGAATGATGGTCCTCTTGATATGCGTATGGACAAAGAGGCACCTATTACTGCGGAAATCGTCGTAAATGAATATGAATCTGATAAATTATTACAGATTATCCGTGATTACGGTGAAGAACGCTGGGCTAAACGTATTGTTGAATTTATCGTGGCAGCCCGTAATGAAAAAGAGAATTACCACTACTGGCGAATTGGTGTCAATTATAAAGAAAGCTATACCGGCAAAAGCAAGACAGGATGGTCCACATCCTGCAAAACGTACATTTCAAGCGATACGCATTGAAGTGAATCGAGAACTTGCTATTTTTGCATGATAGTTTTGTAGATGCTGTGAGTATGTTGAAGCCAAAGGGAGAATTGGTGTTATTACATTCCATTCCTTAGAGGATCGCATCACAAAACAAACATTTAAAGAGCTAAGTACAGCTTGTATTTGTCCGCCAGAATTACCAGTATGTGTATGTCATCATAAGGCTGTTCTTAAGGCTAAAAATAAGGCCATTGAGCCTAGTGCAGGGAAGTAGAAATGAATCCTCGTTCTAGAAGTGCAAAACTTAGAGTAGGGATTAAATTGTAGTATTGGAAGGGGTTATTTTAATGTTAGCGAGAAAGGCTGTTGTGGGCCACGTTAAACGTGATGTGTTGCTAGGTGTACAAGCGAAAAAAGCGAGAGCTAGTGTTGTTTTTTGATATTAGTCCATTGATGAGACAAATCATTCAAGGTATAGCAATCCTTGTTGGTTTTTGATGATTATGATGGCTATGAATGCATATACTACGAAATTAGGTTATGAAGTAGTTAAAACACAACAAACTGTAGTACAATTAGCAAAAGGATAATGATACCCTTGATGTAGAGGTGGCATCCTTGAAATCTCCAGTACGCATTCAAAAAATTGCGGAAGAACAATTGGGGATGGTTTTGCCTGATTCCTTTGTGTATAGCACTAAAAGTACGACTTCAGAACGCAATGTACAAAACGAAACAGCAAATTATAGATTAGCAGGCAAAAGCAGCTCTTATGGGCTGCTTTAATTTGCGTATATAGAGGAGAATGTAGTATGAAAACCTTAAAAGATATTATTAGTACATTAGATGTACAACAAGTACAAGGTAATCAAAATGTATCTATTCAAAAGATATTACAGCTGATTCTAGAGCAGTAAAACCGAATAGTTTGTTCATTGCTCTTGATGGGGCTACAGTTGATGGTCACAATTACATCGATAAAGCGGTTGCTGCTGGTGCTGTTGCCGTTATCGTATCAAAACCGGTTACTGTACCTAATGATGTGTGTGTTATCACCGTTTCTGATACACGTCAAGCTATGATGGCGTGTGTTCCATACTTTTTGATTACCCAGCTAATCGCATGCGTATGGTCGGTGTTACAGGCACAAATGGTAAAGACGACTACGACTCATATGATTCGTCATATTCTTAAGGCTCAAGGTCACAAGGTGGGGGTCATTGGTACTGTCCATATTATGATTGGTGATACGAGTTATCCAATTCATAATACGACACCAGATGTTGTTGATTTACAGCATATTTTGCATCAAATGGTTCAAGAAAATGTGGAATATTGTGTAATGGAAGTATCTTCTCATGCATTGGCACTCGGCCGTGTTAGCGGTGTTGAATTTGATACGGCCGTATTTACGAATTTGACGCAAGATCGCTTGGATTTCCACAAAACATTTGAAAATTACTTGGCTGCTAAATGTAAATTGTTTGAACAAGTTAGTGCAGCTAATCAAGAAAAAAGATAATAAAGGTGCTGTTATTAATATCGATGATTCCTATGGTCATCGCGTTATGGAAAAACTACGGCCCCAACGATTACGTATAGTACATTAGGCAAGGCACATTGAATGCATCAGATGTTCATATGTCTACTAAGAATAGCCAGTATACTGTGAATTATAAGGGTGAAAGCTACCCTGTATCGATGAATACAACAGGACTATTTAATGTGTATAATACATTGGCTGCTATTGGAGCTTGTTTACAAGAAGGCATCTCCATGGAGGCCATTGATACGGCGTTAAAAACCTTTAGCTCCGTTCCTGGACGTTTTGAATTAATCGAAGAAGGGCAAGATTTTGCCGTTGTTGTCGATTATGCTCATACACCGGATGGGTTGCAAAATATTTTAGAAACTGCAAGGGCAATTAAAGAAAATCGTATCATCATCGTATTTGGCTGTGGTGGCGACGCGATGCTACAAAACGTCCAATTATGGGCCGTATTGCAGCAGAGTACGGTGATAAGATTTATGTAACATCAGATAATCCGCGTACCGAAGATCCTGTACAAATTGTTAAGGATGTTGAAGTAGGGGTAAAAGAAGCGCTTCGTGAGGGCACTTCTTATGAAGTAATTGTCGATCGTAGAGAAGCAATTAATCATGCAATTCATGATGCAAAAGCAGGTGATATCGTTATTATCGCTGGTAAGGGTCATGAAAATTATCAAATATTAAAAAATGAAACAATTCATTTTGATGACCGAGAAGAGGCTCGAAAAGCTCTTAAGGAGATCTAATATGGCAGAATTTACATTACAAGAAATAATTGATGCTACTAGTGGCACATGTAAGGGCGATGTAAGTTTACAATTTAAAGATGTATCTACAGATACGCGTACGATTGAGGCGGGATATGTATTTGTAGCCTTGCGAGGCGATACATTTGATGGTCATAATTTTATTAATACGGCCATTGAAAAAGGGGCAACAGCAGCAATCGTTGAAAAGGGACGCAGTGTAGACGGTATTATTTGTGTTGAAGTGGAAAACACGCTAAGGGCATACCAAGACTTGGCGAACTTTCACAGACGACGCTTTTCAAATTCCTGTAGTAGCCATTACTGGCTCATCAGGTAAGACGACGACAAAAGAAATGGTAGCTGCTGTTCTTAGTACTGAGTTTAATGTATTAAAAACAGAAAAGAATTTTAATAATGAAATTGGTTTACCAAAAACATTGTTGCAACTTTCACAGAACACGAAGCCTGTGTTGTAGAAATGGGGATGCGTGGATTAGGTCAGATTGAAGAATTAGCCCTTATTGCAGAACCGACAATTGGCATCATTACAAATGTAGGAACTAGTCATATTGAATTGTTGGGCTCAAGAAGCCATTGCTGAGGCAAAGGGTGAATTGATTAGATGTTTAGGCCCCCGATAGTGTGGCCATTCTAAATGAAGATGATCATTTCGTAAAGGCCATGAGTTCCATTGCAAAAGGAAAAACTGTTACTTACGGTATTCATAGCAATGCTACGGTAATTGGCAGTCATTTACGCTATAAAAAAGGACGGCATTAAGTTTACCTGCAAATGTTATGACGAAGTATTTGACGTATTTTTGCCTATGATTGGTGAGCATAATGTGTATGATGCGTTAGCTGCTATTGCTGCAGGTCGTGTGTTAGGCGTTAAATCTAGTAAGATAAAAAAAAAAGGTCTTAGTGATTTTACAGGCACACCTATGCGTCAAGAAATTGTGGCATTCGAAGACATTGTTATTCTCAATGATGCGTATAATGCCAATCCTTCTTCTATGAGTGAATCCATCAAAGCATTGGGTCAATTAAGAAGGTAAAGCGTAAAATTGCTATGCTCGGCGATATGCTTGAACTAGGTGATTTTACGGAGGAAGGCCATCGACAAGTTGGCAGATTATTGGCCGAAGAAGGATATAGCGTTGTATTTACCTTTGGTGAGGCAGCAAATTTCATTGCTAAAGAAGCGAAATTAGCAGGTTTAGAGGTGCATCGTTGCAATAGCCATCTTGAAATGGCAAATGCCTACAATGATATTCGTGAAAAGGGTGATGTTATTTTGGTAAAAAGGTTCCAGAGGTCTTCGAATGGAACGTGTTGTAGAGGAATTAAAAGAACGTGAATAGAGGTTATAACGGCTAGATTCTTCTAGCCGTATTGGATTATTAGAGAATAGGGGAGTAATATGATTTACCACATTCTATTAGCATTTGTAGTGACATTTATAATTACATTAGTATTGGGCAAAATTGGTATTCTATGCTTAAATCATTGCATGCTCAACAAAGTATACGTGAGGAAGGTCCTGAAAGCCATCAAGCTAAGGCTGGCACACCGACTATGGGTGGTGCATTTATGATGGTAGCTCTTACGATTGGTGTGGCTATTTTTTGCACCATGGAATGTGGCTACAGGTATGTTGTTATTCCTTACACTTGGTCATTGTTTACTCGGATTCTTTGATGACTTTGTAAAAACTGTTAAAAAACGTAATCTTGGCTTAACTGCAAAACAAAAATTATTAGGTCAATTTATTTTAGCGGCTATATTCTGTTACTTTATTACTGAAATTATGGTCATTCCTACAACATTATGGATTCCTGTTGTAGATGCACATATCCAATTAGGCTTTGCCTATTATATTTTAGCTTTCTTGATCATTGTAGGCGCTACTAATGCGGTTAATCTTACAGATGGTCTCGATGGTTTAGCATCCGGTACATCCGCTGTAGCAGCGATTGCGTTTTCTGTAATCGGTTTGATGATATACTCCACTGAAAGTTCTGTGGCTGCTGAAAGTGTAGCCTTTTTTGGGCCATTGTAACAGCCGTATGTTTAGGCTTTTGGTATTTAATATTAATCCAGCTAAGGTATTTATGGGCGATACAGGCTCATTGGCTCTTGGCGGCGCCTTTGCAGGCATGGCTATTTTAACTAAAACAGAATTATTACTCGTAGTGATTGGCGGTATTTTCGTAATGGAAGCCTTGTCTGTTATCATTCAAGTCATTTCCTTTAAAACACGAGGCGTACGCGTATTTAAGATGAGTCCAATTCATCATCATTTTGAGTTATCTGGTTGGTCTGAACAAACTGTAGTTAATCGCTTCTGGTTCGGTGGTGCTGTTCTAGCCATTTTAGGGTTATACTTGCAACTGTAACAATTTGATATCAGAAACGTATCTTTGCAAATTGATAGTTAAGTACGTGAAAATACTTAACTTGAACGGCATTTAATGGTATTCTTATAAGATGAGGTAAAAATTTTTCGTGCTTAGTGATTTAGGTGATATAAATGGATTATGGAGAGAAAAATATTCTTGTTCTTGGTGCTGGTTCCAGTGGAATTGGTGCCGCATGGGTATTGGCACAGTTACATGCAAATGTAGTTTTAAATGATTATAAACCAGTAGAGTTTGAACCATCTACGCGCAAACGACTGGAAGACGCTGGTGTAACTATCATTACGGGGCGACAAGATAATAACTTACTTGATGGGTGTAGATCGTATAATCATTTCTCCGGGCATTGCTTTATCCATTCCAATCGTACAAGAGGCTTTGCATCGTAAGATTGATGTAGTAAGTGAAGTAGAGCTTGCTTATGATGTTTGCAAATCTCCGATTTTAGGTGTTACTGGCACAAATGGTAAAAAACCACTACAACAACTCTGTTAACGCAAGTTATGGAATCTACTGGACTTCCTGTTAAAGTGGGCGGAAATATTGGTGACTCCCTAAGTGAAGCCGCGTATCATATGCCAGAAGGTGGCTATCTAGTAGCTGAACTCTCTAGTTATCAATTAGAAACAATTAAATCCTTTTGCCCATTAGGCGCTATTGTATTAAATGTAACGCCTGATCATTTAGCACGTCATAAGACGATGGAAAACTATGCAGCTGCGAAGGCTCGTATTTTTATGAATCAAAATCCTGAGAATTTTGTTGTCCTCAATGATGATGATCCTATTGTTCGGGCTATGAAAAAGGTGCACATAGTAAGGTTCTCAGCATTAGCCAACATCATAAGGTTGATAGCGGTGCGTATTTTGGAGGGAATACATGCTATGCCGTTTTAGATGGTAAAGCTACTCCGGTTATTGATACAGAACATATCCACATTAAGGGATCTCACAATATTGAAAATATATTGGCTGTAATTGCCTTTAACATATGCTTTAGGTGTAAAGGTAGAGCATATTAAACATACCATTGAACAGTTTCATGGTGTAGAACACAGATTGGAACGGGTTACAACATTCCATGATGTTACATTTTATAATGATTCTAAGGCTACTAATACAGACTCTGTAGTAAAAGCTTTAGATGCCTTTGATAAACCAGTCATTTTATTGGCTGGTGGTCATGATAAGATGACGCCTTTAGAAGACTTTATGAATATTGTGAAATCACATACTAAAGAGGTCATTTTATGGGGGAAGCAGCAGATCGATTTGAATCCGTTGCTGTAAAAATGGGTGTTCAACATATTCATCGTGCACAGTCTATGAAAGAGGCTGTTGCATTGGGTTATCAATTAGCAAAAAAAGCTGGAGATATTGTATTGCTTTCACCAGCATGTTCCAGCTTTGATTGGTATAGTTGCTTTGAAGAGCGAGGCGAAGATTTTAAAAACTGTGTTAGAGAATTAGAGGAAAGGGCTAAGGGCGTGAAACGAATCATCATTTCTGGCGGTGGTACGGGTGGTCATATTTACCCGGCTATTACGATATATAAGGAAATCATGAAACAGCAACCTGATGCTAAGGTCCTCTATGTGGGAACAGAACATGGTTTAGAGGCTGATTTGGTACCGAAGGAGAACATTGATTTTGTTACATTACCTGTACAAGGTCTGCAACGGAAAACTTTCATTAGGTACGTTGGTAACAATGGGGAAAACGGCATTTTCTCTTATAAAGGCCAATTTAATTATTTCAGAATTTAAACCAGATGTTGTTATTGGCACAGGTGGTTATGTATGTGGTCCTATTTTAATGGCTGCAGCATTACGCAATATTCCTACATTAATTCAAGAGCAAAATGTTATTGCTGGTATTACGAATAAAATCTTGAGCCGTTTTGTTGATATAGTCGCCGTTGGTTATAATGAAGCAGCCAAATCGTTTGGTAAGGCGAAACGTGTCGTATATACGGGCAATCCAGTGCGCCCTGATGTACTTGTAGATTCTCGTGCAGAAGGCCGCCAATTTTTTGGACTGTCTGATGATATTTTTTACAGTCCTCATCGCTGGTGGTTCTCGTGGGGCACGTACGATTAATACGGCTATGATAGATGTACATAAACATTTTCAAGGTAAACGGGCATTAAGTTGGTGCACATTACAGGGAATGGGGAATATAACACTGTATTAGAGCAACTAGGTATTGACGATGGTACTGGTTTGGGAGAATCATCGTTGATTTTGCCATATTTACATGATATGCCAAAGGCGCTAGCCGCTACGGATTTGGCTGTATTTAGATCTGGTGCTATCGGACTGGCTGAATTGGCAGTACGTGGTATTCCATCTATATTGGTGCCATATCCTTATGCTGCAGAAGATCATCAAACGTATAATGCGCGCATTTTTGTACAAGAAGGGGCTGCGCATATGATTGTAGATAAGGTTTTGACGAGCCATGATTTAATTGGTGAAATCGAAATGTTTATGGCAAATCGTGAATTATTGGCTCAAATGGGGGCCAGTGCGTTGCGTTTAGGTAAACCGAATGCAGCTCATGATATTGCTGAATTAGCGTTATCTATTGCGAAATAGTTAAGGAGAGTAATTATGTTAGAAGGTATCCATAAGATTCATCTCATCGGTATAGGTGGATCTGGTATGCGCGCTATTGCGAATATTTTAATTCAAAAAAGGATATGAAGTATCTGGTTCTGATGTTAAAGAATCTGATGTAATTGAACGTTTTAGAGAAAAATGGGGCTACCGTTCATATCGGTCATAATGCTGATTATGTACAAGGTGTAGATGCTGTGGTTCGTTCCACAGCTATTCGTGAAGATAATCCGGAAATCGTAGCAGCAAAGGAACAAGGTATCACTATTTTACATCGCTCTGACATTGTAAAAGCGGTATTGGATGTTACGAATGGTATTGCCGTAGCCGGTGCGCATGGTAAAACATCTACAACCTCAATGATTGGACAAATTCTCGTAGAAGGACAAATGGAACCAACTGTTATTATCGGTGGCGAAGTTGATTACCTCAAGGGAGTAGTTGTTTAGGTAAGGGTGAATACTCTGTTGTTGAAGCCGATGAAAGTGATGGTTCATTCTTAAAATTAAGACCTAAGACGATTGTTATTACGAATATCGAAGATGATCATATGGATCATTATAAGACGATGGAAAATCTATTGAATGCATTCTGTCAATTCGTTGAAACATTACCTGTTGATGGTAAAGCAGTTGTTTGCGGCGACAATGATAACATTCGTTATGTTATGAGCAAAGTGGAACGTCAATTTATCACATATGGTTTAGAAGAGTCTAATGATTATGTAGCAAAAAAATATCCACTATGAAGATAGTTCTTTAGTTTACGATGTAGTTCGTAAAGGTGAAACATTGAGCAGAGTGTCCTTACGTGTGCCAGGTAATCATAATGTGCTAAATTCTTTAGCATCTTTTATTGTGGCCCACGAATGTTGTCACGTTCCGGTTCCATCCATTGTGAAAGCGTTAGGTAAATTTATCGGTGCAAAACGACGTTTTGAAACAAAGGGCCACGTAGCTGGTGTATGGGTAGTCGATGATTATGCACATCATCCAACAGAAATTAAAGCGACCTTAAGAGCAGCAAAAGAACTTGAAAAACATCGCGTTATTTGTGTGTTCCAACCTCATCGCTATTCTCGTACATCCTTATTGAAAGACGAGTTTGCTACGGCTTTCACCAGTGCAGACGAAATTTATATGACAGATATATATAGCTCTGGAGAAGATCCAATTAGCGGCATTGATGGTCATACAATTCCGAATATTATTAGTGAAGTAACGCATCAACATGTAAATTATGTGGAAGATGTAAATGATTTGCCAGCAGTCCTTGCGAAGGTGGTACGACCAAATGATTTGGTTATTACTATGGGGGCAGGTTCGATTAATCAATATGGTCCAAAGTTATTAGCGTTATTGGAAGAAGGTTTACAATGAAAGATAAACATATCATCGTATTAATGGGTGGTCCATCTGCTGAGGCTGAAGTATCTCGTAGAACTGGCGCAGCTATCGCAGAGGCTTTGATTAGCAAGGGGTATCACGTTTCCACATTAGAACTAAATCCTCGTACTGTATTACAAGACATTGAAAACCTTAAGGGCGATGTTGTATTTAATGCGATTCACGGACGTTATGGTGAAGATGGTGCCTTGCAGGTGCATTAGAGATGGCTGAAATTCCATACTGGATCCGGTATCATGGCTCATTCTGTAGGAATGAATAAAAAAAGTAAGTAAAGATGTATTCAAAGGCGCTCACATTCCTACGGCGGAATCTATTTCCTACAATGGCAATCTACAGTCTAAAGAAGATATCATTAAAGATATTGAATCTAAATTCTCTTTGCCGGTTGTATTGAAACCAGCAACACAAGGTTCAAGTATTGGCGTTACCATTTGTAAAAGAAGAAGATCAATTGGCTAAAGCTGCTGTTACAGAGGCGCTTACATATGACCCAATTCTTGTGGTGGAACAATATTTAAATGGTCGTGAATTTACCGTTTCTGTATTGGATGGTAAGGCATTGGCTATCATTGAAATTAGACCACATTCTGGTGAATATGATTACGCTAGTAAATATACAGCAGGTGCTACTGATTATTTAGTACCGGCGCCAATCAGTGCAGATATGACAAAAGAGATGCAAGCTATTGGTGAACTTGTATATTGTGAAGTACAAGCGAGTGGGGCTATTCGCGTTGATGTCATGACTGATGATAAAAGATAATATGTATGTATTGGAATACAATACTATTCCAGGTATGACGGCTACTTCTTTGGTGCCAAAGGCCGCTAAAAAGAGGTGGGCATAGATTTTCCTGAATTATGTGAAAAAATCTTATTAACAGCAGGTTATGGGAAGTTTTAAATGCTGTAGTATGTAGGAGAGTAGTTATGGATGATTTTAAGCAACATCCACCCAACTCAAATCAGATAGATACGGAGCATCATAGACCCGACTTTCTTCATCCTGAGACTGAGCCAATCCACAAGGATGATGGAGATTCAATACATAACAGTGAGCGTGAATTAGCTCGTAAACGTAAACAAGAGAAAGCGGAGGTTAGAAAGAAATTTCTAAAAATAGGTGGTGTTGTAGCCATAGTGTTGTTAGGCTTATTTAATCTACCTATTCCGCTTGGTTCTATTAAAGTTATTGGATCTGATAAGGTTACTGTACAGGATGTAGAGGTTGCTGGTGATATTGGGGAACCAGTCAATGTACTTCGTATCAATAGAGAAAACTTGCGACACCGATTATCAAAGGATCTTCGTATTGAAGACGCTCAAATTGGTTACGAATTGCCGTTAACAATGGTGGTCCGTGTAGTCGAGCGTAAGGCTATTGCTGTGATACCAGCTCAATTTGGATATTTAACCTTGGATAAGAATGGGCAAGTGATTGCATCTGATAGTGTCATTGAAGACACGACGGTGCCTATGATTTCTGGTGTTAAGGGTGGTAATATACTGCTAGGTGATATGGTTACCGATAAGCCGATTGTACAGGCTCTTGATTATCTGCGTGCCTTAGATGATGATACATTTAAGCAAATTGCAGAAATTAATATTGGTGATCCTAATAATATGATGGCGTATACCGTATCAGGTATACAGATTCGACTAGGCGATGGCGAAGATTTGAAAAGCAAAGCCGATTTAACAGCGTCTATGCTAAAAGATTTACCTAAGAGTCAAGGTAATGTTCAATATATAGATGTTAATCCGTCATCTCCTTTCATTAAAACCGATAAGGTAACGGTGCAACCAAAATCTAATAAATCTAAGTCAGACACTAGCCAATCTGAGAAAAAAGATACATCAAAACAAAGTGCTAATGTATCAAAATCAAAAACAAGATTAGTTATAAGCACAAAAGGGTGGATGATGTTGTGAAACACGAACGATGGGCTATTGGTCTTGTCAGCTTTGTATTGGGATTCATGGTGATTACTCAGTACAAGATGACACAAGATAATATTCAAGAGAATATACGGCTACAACGAACTGGTGATTTGGTGGCTCAGTTAAAAGATGCAGAACATGAAAAGGATGCTTTACTAAAGCAAATTGAGCAATTAAAAGCCAGTGGTTCCGGTTCCAGTGCAGATGAAACATTACTTCGCAAAGCCGCATTGACTAATGTCAAAAGGACCTGGTGTAACCGTTCTGATAGAAGATAGTACTAAACCAATTCAAGGGGGCGAAAATCTAACCTATATGTAATTCATGATGAAGATATTTTACGTATCGTCAATGAATTACGAGCTGGTGGTGCTGAAGCATTGGCAATCAATGATCAACGTTTGATTGGTACATCTGAAATCCGTTGTTCAGGTCCTACGATTACCGTGAATGGTAAGGTGTATGGCGCTCCATTTACAGTTAAGGCCATAGGGGATCCTAAAACATTGAATTCAGCCCTCACTATGCGTGGAGGTATTGTAGACTCTTTAAAACATTGGGGCATTAAGGTGACCATAAAAAGAGGAGCCATCCATTGCCATTCCGGCATTTACCGGTTCTTATAGAGAAGAGCATTTACAATCAAATGAGTTAGGAGGTAAAGAATGAATATTTATATCTTTGCTATCATTGGACTCATAGTAGGTGTTGTTGTAGGATGGTTTACACCATTACATATTCCAGCAAGCTATGCTAATTATACTTCTGTAGCTGTGCTAGCTGCATTAGATGCGGTATTTGGTGGCAGTCGTGCCGCATTAGAGAGACTATTTGATTTAAGTAATTTTATCAGTGGATTCTTCTCAATGTAATACTTGCTGTTGTATTAGTATATATTGGCGACTTAATTGGGATTAATTTATACTACGTTGCCTTGATTGGTTTTGGGTTACGGGTTTTTATTAATTTAGCTGCTATTCGAAAGAACATTATGACTAAACGTTTCTAATTATCAAGATTCGATTATAGTTGTAGTGGAAAGTTTTTTTAAATTTTAGTGTAAAATAAATGTAATTGTTATAATTAACTCAGTATATAAATAGATGTATTCGTATTTATATTGACAGAAATAGATAACGATAAGAGGAGGAAGTTCGATGTCTGATTTTGCAAATATTAAAGTTATCGGTGTCGGTGGTGGCGGTAATAACGCTGTTAACCGCATGGTTGAAAGTGAACTAAATGGGGTTCAATTCTTATCCGTTAACACTGAAAGCCAAGTACTTGAATTGTCCAAGGCTGATGTAACTATTCAAATCGGTGAAAAGTTACTAAAGGTCTTGGTGCTGGTGCTAATCCACAAATCGGTGAAGCAGCTGCTCAAGAAAGTCGCGAAGATATCATCAAAGCTCTTGAAGGTGCTGATATGGTATTCGTAACTGCTGGTATGGGTGGTGGTACTGGTACTGGTGCTGCTCCTGTAGTTGCTGAATGCGCTAAAGAAGTAGGCGCATTGACAGTGGGCGTTGTAACAAAACCTTTTGCATTTGAAGGTAAACGTCGTCGTGCTGCAGCAGAAAAAAGGCATTGAATTCTTGACTCAAAAAGTTGATACAATTATCGTTATTCCTAATGACAAATTGTTACAAGTTGTAGATAAAAAATGCTCCTTGTCTGATGCATTTGGTAAAGCTGATGATGTTCTTCGCCAAGGTATCAAAGGCATTTCCGATTTGATCCAAATTCCTGGTTTAATCAACCTTGACTTTGCAGACGTTAAGACTATCATGACTGAACAAGGCGAAGCTTTGATGGGTATTGGTGTAGCTACTGGTGAAAACCGCGCTGCAGACGCTGCTAAGATGGCTATCAACAGCCCATTGTTGGAAACTTCCATCGATGGTGCTAAAGGCATCTTGCTTAATATTTCCGGTAGTGCAAACTTGAGCTTGTTCGAAATTAACGAAGCAGCTGAAATTATTTCTGATGCAAAGAGATCCTGATGCAAATATCATCTTCGGTTCTGTTATTGATGAAAGCTTGGGCGATAGCGTTCAAGTTACAGTTGTTGCAACTGGTTTTAACTCAGTACTAAGAATGTTCCAGAATTCGGTAAAACAACAACTGCTGCACGTCCAGCAACAAACACATCTGCTCTACAAGCAGCATCCCTGATATCCCTGTATTCATGAAACGCTAATATTTAAGATATATACTTATACAATATTAGAATAAAAGTAACTTATTAAGACACATATTTATGTGTGTGTATAGGAGGTACAAATGAAAAAATTAGTATTATTATCTTTAGCTGCAACAGTGATTACTGGCAGTGCATTCGCTGCATCCGTGCCTGTAACTAAAATCAGTGATAATTCCACAAAAATTCAAGCTGATTATGCGTTCAATCAACGCGTATCTCCAATAGCGGTGGCACTAACAATGATGGCTTTGGTGTATCTTTAGAACATGATTTAAGCAATAAATCTGCTCTTCAATACTCTTATAACAAAGTAAATGCTAAAAATGGCGATATTAAAAGATCACCAATTGGCTTATGTTTACAAAGTACATCCAAATGTAAATATTTACGGTGCCGTACAGCTATCCGTACACATGACACTGAGTTAGGTGTTCAAGCCGGTGTAATTGGTCACGTGCCTTTGACTGACAAAGTTAACGGCTTTGCTAAATTTGGTTGGGGCAACGATATTAAAACAATCCTATCAAGTAGGTGCTCAATATGAAGTTAAACCTAACATTGATTTGAATGTTTATTATGGTTATGACAAATATAGCGTAAACGATAATGATAAGACTTCCAAAGGCTTACATCTTTGGTGTAGGTTATACATTCTAATCGTCATATATGCAATTGAAACCACTCATCTTTGATGGGTGGTTTTTGTATTCACTCATGTATACAATATTTTTCATGAATACTCATTGTATAAATGCTTAACTTTAGGTATGATATTGATGTAATAGTTCTTTTTAGTTAGATGGTGTATGCGATGACAAGTGTAGCAGCGAAACACGCAAGAGGAAAAAAATTAAAAGATGTAATCTTTGTAACTGCAGGACAGGCGGCGGAAGATACAAAATTAAATGGTCGTGAAAATGTAGTAAATGGTACTTTGGGTGCTATTTATGATGAAGAAGGTAATTTAGTATTCTTAAAAACTGTAAAAGAAGAATATTTAAATTTATCTGACACCGAACATATTGGATATGCCCCTATTGCAGGGATTCCACAATATTTGGAATGTGCTGAAAAAAGAATGCTTTGGCGATTCTCGTCCTGACGGCTTTATTCGTAGCATCGCAACTACTGGTGGTACAGGTGGTATTCATCATTTGGTACATAACTATACTGAACCTGGAGATGAAGTATTAACTGCAGATTGGTACTGGGGTGCATACCGCATTATTTGCAGTGATAATGGACGTACACTTGTTACATACTCTTTATTTGATGAACATAATAACTTTAATCATGATGCATTCCAACATCGTGTTAAGGAATTAGCTGCTAAACAAACAAATGTTGTTATCTTATTTAATACACCAGGTAATAATCCTACAGGATATTCTGTAGAGGATAAGGACTGGGATTCTATTCTTAGTTTCTTGAAGGAATTAGTTGCTATTGGTCGCAATAACGTCATCATTGGTATCGATGTGGCTTATTTGGATTATTCTGGTGAAAAAGAAGAAGTCCGCGCATTCTTTAAAAAGATGGGGGCACTTACCAAAGGAAATCCTAGTTTGTGTATGTTATAGCTTATCTAAGGGCTTTACAATGTATGGTCAACGTGTTGGCGCTATGATTGGTATTTCTTCTGATGAAGAAATCGCCGATGAATTCTTAGAAGTGAATAAATCGACTAGTCGTGCAACCTGGTCTAATATTTGTCGTCCAGCAATGCGCGCTATGGCTAATATCGTTTCTGATCCTGATAAATTTAAGGCTTATGAGGACGAACGTAATTGTTATTATCAATTGATTCGCGATCGTGCAGATATCTTTAAACAAGAGGCAGCACAAGTGGGCTTACCTATGTTGCCATATCGTGGTGGTTTCTTTTATAACTATACCAACTGATTCTGGTACCGCTATTTGTGAAGAACTTAAAAAGAACATATTTATTGCATTGCGTTAGGCAATGGTATTCGTATCGCTGCATGTGGTATTCCTAAATTCCAAATGAAGGGATTAGCTGGAAAAATCTATGATGCAATGAAACGATTAGGCAAATTATAAAGAAATGGTCTTTAAAAAGGCACTTCAAATTTGAAGTGCCTTTTAGTGTTAGTGAATGTCCTTACGTTCTTTAATTTCTTTTATCTGCCTCTAACGCTAAGTTTTCAAGCGCTTTTTTAGGTGCTGTTCGTTCACCTGTTTTAGGATCAACAAATTCAACGCGATCTAAGGTGTCGGTGATTTGTCCTTTAATAAAGCCTAAATAGATGTTATATAGTTCTTCTTTTCGGCTAATTCTTCAGGTGTTAGTTCTTGACCTGATTTTTTCTTAGCTGCTAGTTCATTTATACGTTTTAATGTATCGTTAATATTGGTCATAATTGCCTCCTGTATTCTATATTAGAATAACATAATTTATTATAACATAGAACTTAATGAATACGTATGGTAAGATATAAATTGTACGAGTTCGTACTTTCACAGGTGAGAAAGGAGTTTATCGTGCGTGTTACGAAAGCAATTAAGGCAGAACAATTAGCATTATTAGAAGAACATTATTTTGATGCTAAACCTGCTCTTGAATACACAAATGAATTTGAATTATTAGTCGCTGTTGTGTTATCTGCACAGTGCACAGATGAGAGGGTTAACATTGTTACAAAACGATTGTTCCTGCATTAAATCATCCGGCTAAGATGCTAGAGGTTGGTGTTACAAAACTAGAAGCTCTTATCAAGGATTGTGGTTTGTATAAATCGAAGGCAAGAATTTGATTGCCACTTGTCATATATTGGTAGAACAATATCATGGAGAAGTGCCACGTGAATTTGATCAGCTCGTTGAATTACCCGGTGTAGGTCGAAAACGGCAAACGTTGTGGTATCTGTATTATTCGGAACACCAGCTATTGCGGTGGATACACATGTATTCCGTGTAGCAAACCGATTGAAATTAGGCATTGCAAAGACGCCAGAAGAAATGGAACAAAAATTGCAAAAGGCTATACCTAAAAGAGAAGTGGTCTGCAGCTCATCATTGGCTGATTTATCATGGACGACGTGTTTGTAAAGCTCGTAAGCCTCTATGTGAAACTTGTTTTTACATCATCTTTGTCCGTCAGCAGGAAAGGTTTAATATGAAAAAGAATAATGAAGAACTAATTGCCCTTTGTGCTCAATATGGCATAGAAGGTATTGATATCGTCAACGAATTAATGCGTTTTAAAGTACTAGATCAATTGCTTTCTAGCAATGCGAATTCTCGTGAATGGGGGTGTTACACCAGAGGACTTATATGGATTAGCTGAGAAATCTACGGTGGAATCCTTTTGGACCTATTCCATATGATGTAAATACCTTTCGTGCATTGTACGGCCCTTCATTTACGGTAGAACTCTTTGATTTTATTAGTGATACTGGAATTCTAGATGGTCTTGATGTAGGAACTATATGGGAAATGCCTGTTCGTGAAAGTATAGAAAGTCATAGTAAAACTGGAGAGCTCGTCTTATATGCGTATGTAGAAGAATACGCTGGCATGATAGAAGAAATTTTACAATCTTATGAGGATAAAAAGGTTGTCCTCTATACAGCATCTCCCGTATGTTATAGCATTATCTCTCGATTGTATCCAATGGCTCAGATTATTAATCAATGGCCTCATCGTAGCTATTTTGACCATATCTTTACAGGTACGGTTGGTATGTTCCAATCCTCTGAAGATATTGTAGAAGAGGTAGCTAATGGTTTGCATAATTTGGTTCCAGAAGGGACTGCTCAATTGTTCTTACCAGCAACGATGGCACAAAATCAATTGGGATTGAATAATATGGCATTACAATTCTTTTGAACCAAAAACGTAGAATCTATTCGTGAATGGACTCCCCTTGGGGCTTATGAAATCATTTATGGTAAATATGATGTTAAAAAGATGCGTGTAGGCCTTCGTGAACGAGTTGGTGATGACTGGAAAGCTATTAATTATATTCCATTGCCTCATGGCGTCTTTGCTCAATTACCGGTATTTACTGTATTAAACTACGGTTTGTCTTTACGTTCTATTTTATTGCCTGGCGGTCAAACTGATGTAGCTTTAGGTCAGGATGGCATTTATTGTATAGATAGTCGTGTTTCAGAACTAGGACGTGCGGCACTTCAGTGAAAATGGAGCATATGTACATTTAGCTTTTTTACCCGCTATAGTGACCATGTAGAGGTATCTATGGGTACAGAAGCACCTAGTACGGGGTGTATATTGGATGTTCCCTGATGTAGAATTGGCATATATGTGGTATACATATTTCTCTAGTACAATTGGGCAAACCTTAATGCAAGAGATTTCTATGCTCGTTCAAACAGAAGAATCCTTCGGCTATATGCTTAGCAGTGTACGTCGCCGTGTACTGATGTAAAATGATGAATCGCTACTGGTTAATGCGGCCCAAAATATTGATGAAGCGTATAAAGAGACTATCAAATCTGCACGAGCATCATGGCAAGAAAAATATGAATTCTTTGGGTGCTGACGTAATGCCTCCGACGACATCCATCGATATTGAAGACTACAGTGATTATAAAAAATAATTGTCAATATAGGTAATTTGGTTTACAATATATCGTATCAATTTAGAACTAAATAATTTGACACATAGTGTACACTATAATTAGGTGAGGAGGAGGTAACAATGGCTGTTATTAATTTCGAAAGTTTCAAAGTTATCGGCACATTATCAGAAGATAAAGATGGCTGGAAAAAACAACTTACATGCACAAGCTCGGGGGAAATATAATCCTAAATTTGATCTTCGTGCTTGGGATAGCGAATATACAAGTATGAAAAAAGGGATTACTCTTTCCTTGGAAGAATTGATTGCATTACGCGATCTTTTGAATGAAAGTGATCTAGAAACTATCTTAGCGGAAGCAATTGAAGAAAAAAACAGGCTTCTAAAGAGTAGTTTCTTGATTTGTACGCATTATCGTGCTATAATCTATAAGAATAATATTGATTGCTGGAAAGAGGTGTATAGAATGAAACAAGGTATTCATCCAGACTATAAAGAAGCTACAGTTACTTGCGGTTGTGGTAACACATTCAAAACTGGCTCTGTAAAAGAAGACTTTCGTGTAGACGTTTGCTCCAAATGCCATCCGTTCTTCACTGGTCAACAACGTGCGGCTCAAGCTCGTGGTCGTATCGAACAATTTAACAAACGTTACGGTAAATAATAGTTTATGTAGCGAAACAACTATTGGCAGGGCTTTGGGCTCTGCCTCTATTTGTTTATGAAAGGAAATCCTTTGGCAAAAGAACGTATTAAGAAGTTCGTTGGTGGACAAGCTGTCATTGAAGAGCGTCATGATGCGTGGCCCAGGATATACGGCGACAGCTGTACGTGAGCCTTCCGGTTCTATCGTGGTGCAAAAAGGAAGCCACCACGTCCATTCAAGAGCGATATCCTATATTAAAGAAACCTTTTTACGAGGCTGTATAGCCTTATATGAATCTCTTGTTATCGGTATGAAGGCCTTGTCCTTCTCTGCGAAAAGCGGCTGGTGATGAAGAGGAAGAAATGTCGAATAGTGAAATTGCCATTACCATGGTATTTTCCACACTATTTGCAATCGCTTTATTTGTAGCCCTTCCTACATTTGTAGTTAAATTTATTCCTGGTATTCAAGATAATCACTTTATTTTGAACCTGGTTGAAGGTGCTATTCGATTGGCTTTGTTTTTGCTCTATATATGGGGTATTGGTCAAACTAAGGATATACAACGTGTATTCCAATACCATGGAGCAGAGCATAAAACCATTCATGCTTATGAAAATGATCTACCTTTGACCGTAGAAAATATTGCGTGCTCAATCTCGTTTACATCCGAGATGCGGGACTAATTTTCTACTCATTGTAATGGTAGTTAGTATATTTGTATTTGCCTTTTTAGGTTGGCCTAATTTGCTAGAGCGCATTGTGTCACGTGTTTTACTGATGCCCGTCGTAGCAGGTATTGCCTATGAATTTATTCGTTTTGCAGGACGTAGTGAAAGCTCCTTTGTAAAATCTTTCGTTAAACCGGGCTTGGCGTTGCAATATATGACAACCCGTGAACCAGAAGCAGATCAAATCGAAGTGGCTATTCGTGCTCTAGAAGAGGTGCGTCCTCAGAAGAAGATGCTTATGAAGATGAAACATATTAAGATTGAGGTTATATATGTTAGTAGATAAATTACAAGTTATTGAAGATAAATTTATGGATCAGAGCAACGCATCAGTGACCCTGAAGTCATTGCGCGTCAAGATGAATGGCGTAAACTAACACGTCAACATGCCCAATTATCTGAAACTGTAGAAGCTTTTAGAGAATATAAAAAGGTGTTAGCTGGTATTGATGAAGCCATGGAAGTCATTGAAGACAAAACGATGGATGAAGAATTCCGTGAAATGGCTCAAGAAGAATTGAAAGAATTAAAACCTCAAAAAGAGGAAGTAGAAGAAAAATTACAAATTCTTTTATTACCAAAAGACCTAACGATGATAAAAATATTATCATCGAAATTCGCGGTGGCGCTGGTGGTGATGAAGCGGCATTGTTTGCAGGCGACTTATTCCGTATGTATACAAAATATGCTGAAAGCCAAGGGTGGCGTTGTGAAATTATCGATGCTAATGAACCTGAACTAGGCGGTTTTAAAGAGGTTGTATTGTATGTAGATGGTGAGAATGTATATTCAAGATGAAATTTGAATCTGGTGTACATCGTGTACAACGGGTTCCAGCTACAGAAAACACAAGGCCGTGTACATACATCTACGGTTACTGTGGCAGTACTTCCTGAAATGGAAGATGTTGATATTGAAATCAATGATAAGGATTTGAAAATCGATACATATCGTGCCAGTGGTGCCGGTGGTCAACATATTAATAAAACAGAATCTGCTGTCCGTATTACCCACTTACCAACAGGTATTGTCGTAGCTTGTCAGGATCAACGTTCTCAGCTACAAAACAGAGAAAAAAGCGATGCGCGTATTGCGTGCAAAATTGCAAGATAAAGCCGAACAAGAGGCTACAGCTAGCATGGCCGCAGACCGCAAAAGAGCCAAGTTGGTACCAGGTGATCGTAGTGAACGTATTCGTACCCTATAACTATCCACAAGGTCGTGTAACAGATCATCGTATCAATTTAACATTGTATAAATTGGATGCCATTTTAAATGGTGATCTCGATGAAATTATTCAAGCCTTAAATGCCGCTGATCAAGCAGCTAAAATGCAGGAGGCTAATACAAATGTATAAGGAGATTTGGACGATTGGTCGTATTCTCCAGTGGACAGAGCAGTACTTTCAAAGCAAGGGGATGGATACACCTCGTCTTGATGGGGAAGTACTGCTTTCTCACGTTTTAGGGAAGAATCGTATATATCTATATACGAATTATGATCAACCATTAGAGCAAGAAGAACTAGATCGATTTAGGCCGCTTGTCATTGAACGGGCTAAAAGGATATTCTGTAGCATCTTTAACAGGAACAAAAGATTTTATGGGATTGACATTTGCTGTAAATGATAAGGTCCTCATTCCTCGTCCCGATACAGAAACATTAGTTGAATATGTATTACAGTACGTATCATCAACAAGACGCTATTCGTATTCTTGATATGTGTACGGGACCTGGTACTATTTTACTAAGCCTCTTACATTATTGCCTACAGCAACGGGGATGGGCCTTGATATTTCTCGTGATGCACTTGAAATAGCCACAAAGAATCAAGAAGCATTTAAGCTAGAGAATCGTAGCGAATTTCACGAATCAGATATGTTTTCTTATTTAGAACATCATAATGAGTTGTTTGATGTGATTGTATCTAATCCGCCGTATATTCGATTAGAGGATAAGAAAATCCTGTCTCTTGATGTACTTAATGAGCCTCATATTGCATTATTTGGTGGTGAAGATGGCCTTGATTTCTATCGTCAGTTAGCTGTGGAGTGCGTAAAATATCTTAAACCGTATGGACTTGTGGCTTTTGAGGTAGGATATGATCAGGCTGAAGATGTAAAATCTTTACTAGAGGCTGTTGGGTCCTATGTAGATATATCTTTTTGCAGCAGATTTAGCGGGCATTAATCGGGTTGTGACGGCTCGCGTGAAGGGGTGAGAATGTGGAGACTAAAATCATTACCGAACTTACAAGAGATAATCTTCAATTAGTTGCACATGCGTTGCGTCATGGTGATGTTGTAGCAATTCCTACGGAAACCGTATATGGCCTTGGTGCTAATGGCCTCGATGCAGATGCAATGGATAAAATTTATGCTGCTAAAGGTCGTCCTTCAGATAACCCATTAATATTACATGTACCCAATGCGGGAAAGTATTAAACCGCTTGTGAAAGAAATACCTGAAACAGCAAGGGCCTTGATTGAGGCTTTTTTGGCCGGGTCCTTTAACAATAACATTGCCTAAATCCGATCTCGTGCCTGACCGTGCAACTGGTGGGTTTAGCTCGCGTGGCATTACGTTGTCCAGACCACGCTGTATGCCGTAACATATTAGAATTGGCCGGTGTGCCAATCGCAGCGCCTAGTGCTAATATTTCAGGCCGTCAAGCCCGACTACGGCACAATCCGTTTATGATGATATGAATGGACGTATTCCTTATATTGTGGATGCTGGAATCTGTACGATTGGTGTGGAATCTACTGTTGTAGAGGTTCGAGATGATGGATTGACAATTTTACGGCCCCGGTGGTATCACAAAAGAAATGTTAGAACAAGTTGTAGATAATGTGTCTTATGATCCGTTTTTATCGTCTCAAAATGAAGCGCCAAAAGGCTCCGGGTATGAAGTATAAGCATTATGCTCCGATGCACCTATGTGTGCATTTTATAGGCAATCCCAAAGGATGTGGCGGAAGCTTTCAATAATGTAATTCATGAACAGGATACTAAGTGTGGTGCATTTTTGGTTAGCCAAGAAACATATGATTTGTTAAAAGATAGTGTACACGGTGAATTTCATGTATATGGACATAGTGGTGATGCGGTTGCCTTAGCTCACGATTTTTATAAAACATTACATCATTTTAATGAATGTGATGTAGACTATATTTTACAGAAGGTGTTGTGAATACAGGCCTCGGAGTAGCGGTCATGAATCGCATGGAAAAGGCGTGTGCCGGTCATATTATCTATTTATAAGCAATTAGGTAATATTTATTATGTCCATTCATAATAGAAAAATGTCTTTACATATTGGATGTATTTGCTATAATGTATAAATAGCCACAGAAATTGTGGCGGTAAGGATGTCATTATGAATATTTTATATGTATGTACTGGTAATACCTGTCGTAGCCCAATGGCAGAAGGTATTACGCGGACCTTGGCAACAGAGCTTGGTCTAGATGTGAATGTAGTTTCTGCTGGATTATTTCTGCTTATGGTGCCAAGCCTACAGAAGAAGCTGTGATTGCGATTCAATCTATTGCCGATATTTCTGGCCATGAATCAAGACCTCTTACAATGGAGCTTGTCAATTCAGCGGATTTGATTATTGGTATGACACAAGATCATAAATCTGTGTTACTTCGTCAATTTCCTTTTTGAAGTAGCTAAAAATTTAAAACCCTTGCTGAATGGGGGCATGGTGCAGGGAGATGTGGTAGATCCTTTCGGTTCAAATCAAGACGTGTATAATCAATGTGCTGAGCAAATTTATAATTTGGTGAAAGCTGGATTAGTAGCATCAAAAGAATAGGAGATAGAGCTATGAAAATTGCTATTGGTTGTGATCACATGGTGGATTACATTTAAAACAAGAAATTAAGGAATTGTTGTCTACATTAGGTCATGAAGTGGAAGATTTTGGTACACATAGTACAGAATCTTGTGATTATCGGATATTGCTGAACCAGTGGCACATGCCGTTGTAGATGGTGCAGCAGATCGAGGCATCTTAATCTGTGGTACCGGCATTGGGATTGGTATTGCAGCCAACAAAATTGCAGGTGTACGTGCAGCGCTTTGCCACGATACATTTTCCGCACATACGAGTCAACATAATAATGCCAATATTCTTACGATGGGGGAACGCGTTATTGGACCGGGACTTGCAAAGGATATTGTTACGATTTGGCTTAATACAGAATTTGAAGGCGGACGTCACGCGCGTCGCGTAGAAAAAATTTCTGCTCTTGAAAAATAATACATCTTTATTCAATTAGTTATCACATTATATTTACATATGTTTCAAGGAGGATTCCCATGAGTTTCTTAGCAAAACAAGACCCTAATGTTAAAGCAGTTATCGATCAAGAATTAATGCGTCAACGCGATAAATTAGAAATGATCGCTTCTGAAAATATCGTATCCCAAGCCGTTATGGAAGCTCAAGGTAGTGTATTGACTAACAAAATACGCTGGAAGGCTACCCTGGCAAACGTTATTATGGTGGTTGCGAACATGTGGACGTAGTAGAAACATTGGCTATTGAACGCGCTAAACGTTTATTTGGTGCAGAACATGCAAATGTACAACCACATTCTGGGTCTCAAGCTAACTTTGCTGTATGATTTTGCTATGTTAAAACCTGGTGACACTATTGTTGGTATGAACTTGTCCCCATGGTGGTCACTTAACACATGGTTCTCCTGTAAACGTATCTGGCACATATTTCAATGTTGTTCCTTACGGTGTTAATGCAGAAACTCAACAAATCGACTATGATGAATTCCGCAAAATCGTATTAGAAGCAAAACCTAAATTGATCATTGCTGGCAGTGCATATAGCCGTCAAATCGACTTCAAGAAAATGGCTGATGTAGCTCATGAAGTAGGCGCGATTTTCATGGTAGATATGGCTCACTTTGCGGGCCTTGTAGCTGCTGGTTTACATCCAAAATCCAGTAGAATATGCAGATATCGTTACAACTACAACACATAAAACATTGCGTGGCCCTCGTGGCGGTATGATTTTGTGCAAAGAAGAATATGCAAAAGCTATTGATAAAGCTGTATTCCCTGGTATCCAAGGTGGTCCTTTGATGCATGTTATCGCTTTGCAAAAAGCTGTTGCATTAGGTGAAGCATTACAACCAGAATTTAAAGTATACGCTGAACAAGTTATTAAAAATGCAAAAGTATTGGCGGCTGAATTGATAGCTAAAGGTTTGACTATCGTTTCTGGTGGTACAGATACACATGTTATGCTTGTAGATGTGCGCAATACAGGTTTGACTGGTAAAGAAGTAGAACATCTTCTCGATGAAATCGGTATCACAGCTAATAAAAATACAATTCCATTCGATCCAGCTAGTCCATTTGTAACTAGTGGTGTTCGTTTAGGTACACCTGCATTGACAACACGTGGTCTTAAAGAAGACGATATGAAAGAAATTGCAGATATTATTGCTACAGTACTTCAAAACCCAGAAGATACAGCAAAACATCAAGATGCTGCAAAACGCGTAGCTGCATTATGTGAAAAATATCCTTTATATCCTAACTTATAATTTATAGGTATTGGTATAGTGAAGAACCCAAAAAGGGTGAGTAAGAGTTTTTCTTGCTCACCCTTTTTATGTTGTAGTGGTCATATTTATATGGCAGGATTTGTAAATATGTGATAGAGTATGTATGAATAGTAAAAGGCCGAAATAATGATTTCGGATTCGGATTGTTTTTTATAGGGGCATAATCATGAACGTTAATGTTATGACACATCCATTGATTCATCATAAAGGTTACATTGATGCGTGATGTACAAACAGGTTCAAAAGATTTCCGCGAATTATTAGATGAAATTACATTGTTGATGGGCTATGAAATTACACGTAATTTGCCATTAGAAGATGTAGAAGTGCAAACACCATTGACTAAGATGACAGGTAAACGCATTGCCGGTAAAAAAAATTAGGTATTATTCCATTTTGCGTGCTGGTCTTGGCATGGTAAATGGTATGCTTAGCTTGATTCCAACAGCTAAGGTTGGTCATGTCGGTTTATATCGTGATCCAGAAACATTAAAACCAGTAGAATATTATTGCAAATTACCTAGTGACGTAGGCGAACGCGATTTCATCGTTACAGATCCAATGTTAGCTACTGGTGGTAGTGCATCTGCAGCGATTACGTTATTGAAAGAAAAGGTGCAAAGAGTATTAAATTGATGTGCCTTGTAGCAGCTCCTGAAGGTGTAGAAGTTGTTAATAAGGAACATCCTGATGTACCTATTTATGTAGCCGCTCTTTGATGAAAACATTGAATGAACATGGCTATATCTTGCCTGGTTTAGGTGATGCAGGGACCGTATTTTCGGTACAAAATAATCACGATATGATATATCTATAAATACGATGTAAAAAGACGCCCGAAAGGGCGTTTTTTACTTGAATAAAGTTGTAATAAGGTATAAAATAATTGTGTAGAAGTATTTTTTTATTCTAGGTGGGACTAATTTTGTTTGTCCGGGACGAATATCGTTATTCTTATCAAAAGGGTAAAGGAGGAACCCTATGAATGAGTTGTTAATGGTATGCGAGCGTATAGCACCGGAATTAATGACCGTCTTAAAGGATCGCTACAAATTATAAAGTCATCTAGCCTATGAAGAACCTCTCGGCCGTAGGAGTTTAGCACTAGCTACGGATATATCAGAACGTGCAGTACGATCTCATGTTGATGCATTACGTGGTAACGGATTAGTTGAAATCTCTAAACCTGGTATCTATCTAAGTGCTGAAGGACGAGAACTAGTTCCCAAATTAAGGAGTATTCTTTATGAATATGAGCGTGTTGGCGAATTAGAGCAACGGTTGAAAGCGGCATTACATATTGATGATGTTATTATCACACCAAGTGAAGGATCATTAATGTTAAAACGCTTAGGTTTTTACTGCTGCGAAAGTGGTTCAACGTATGGTAACCGATGAGTCTGTTATAGCCGTTAGTGGCGGTAGTACCATGGCGGCAATGGCTGATGAAATGCCTAGTAGTGTGTTGCATCCCGTGGTTGTACCAGCCCGTGGTGGTGTTGGTGAAGTCGTCGAATATCAAGCGAATGTAATCGCCTCTGTTTTAGCAGAACGTTGGCATGGCTCGTATAAGATGCTTCATTTTACCAGATGGGCTATCTAAAGATTCCCTAGATATGCTTGTAACATTAGAACCACAAATCAAGGAGATTAGCGAATTAATCCATAGAACTGATATATTAGTTTTTGGTATTGGTCAAGCACTCCATATGGCCGATACGACATATACCGGAGGATGTGCGCCGTCAACTCGTTGATGGCGATGCCGTAGGTGAAGCATTAGGTCAGTATTGCTCTATGGATGGTTCTATCGTCTATGCGACGAATAACATAGGGCTTTCATTAATGGGATATAGTGAATATACCGCATGTCGTAGCTTTAGCAGGTGGCTTTGATAAAGCTGGTGCTATTATTAGTGTTATGAGGTCTTGTAAAAAGGGAATCCTCATAATAGATGACCAAGCAGCAGAAGGTATGCGCCAATTACTAAATATTCCTGAGTTATAATTTAGTTTATTATTTTTTAGTATTATATAGTTCTTTTGAGGAGGACAAAACAATGGCAGTTAAAGTTGGTATTAATGGTTTCGGTCGTATTGGTAAATGTGTAGTACGTGCGGCAATTAATAATCCAGATGTTGAAGTAGTAGCTATTAATGCGACTGGTGATAATGAAGGTACTGCATTATTGTTAAAATACGATTCCGTACACGGCACAATCCCTAATGAAGTAACATTTGACGATGAAAATATTTATGTAGATGGCAAAAAAATCCGCGTATTCCATGACCGTGATGCTTCTAAATTGCCTTGGTCTGAAGAAGGCGTAGAAATCGTTATGGAATGTACTGGTAAATACCGCGATGCAGAAGAAGCAAAGGTTCATTTGAATCAACCTACTGGTTAAAAAAAGTATTGATTTCTGCACCTGGTAAAAATGAAGACTTAACAATGGTTATGGGCGTTAACCAAGATATGTAACCGATCCTGCAAAACATCACATTATCTCTATGCATCTTGTACAACTAACTGCTTGGCTCCATTTGCTAAAAGTATTATGTGATGAATTTGGTATCAAACGGTATGATGACTACAATTCATTCTTTATACAAATGACCAAAAAAATTCTTGATGCACGTCATAAAGACCCACGCCGTGCTCGTGCAGCAGCTATGTCTATCATTCCTACAACAACTGGTGCAGCAAAGGCTGTTGCTAAAGTATTGCCTCAATTAAAAGGGTAAATTAGATGGTTTTGCATTGCGCGTTCCTACACCAGATGTATCCGCTACAGATCTTGTTTGCGAACTTGAAAAACCTGCTACAAAGAAGAAATCAACGAAGCATTCCGCAAAGCAGCAGCTGGTGAATTAAAAGGTATTCTTGGTGTATCCGATGTACCATTGGTATCCTGTGACTTTAGTTCTGATCCTCGTAGTTCCATTGTTGATGCTGATTTGACAATGGTTATGGATGGTAACATGGTGAAAGTTGTTTCTTGGTACGATAATGAATGGGGCTATTCTGAACGCCTTATCGATATGGCGGCTTTCGTAGCTAGTAAAGGTCTATAATGGGAGGAAATTCTAGGATAAATTAACCATTTAGATATGAATGTAGATAATAAACGCGTTTTTGTACGTGTAGATTTCCAATGTGCCTATGAAGGATGGTGTCATCACTGATGACACTCGCATTCGTGGTGCACTAGATACAATCAAATATTTAATCGACCACAATGCTAAGGTAATTCTTGCATCTCACTTTGGTCGTCCAAAGGGTGAACGTAAACCGGATATGACATTGGCTCCTTGTGCTAAACGTTTATCTGAGCTTATCAACAAACCAGTTGCGTTTGTCGATGATTGTGTTGGTCCTAAGGTTGAGGCAGCTGTTGAAGCATTACAACCTGGCGATGTGTTGATGCTTGAAAACTTGCGTTACCATAACGAAGAAACTAAAAACGATCCTGAGTTTGCTAAACAATTAGCCTCTCTCTTGCTGATGTAGCTATCAATGATGCATTTGGTGTATCTCGTCGTAATGCAGCATCTGTGGTTGGCATTGCTGATTACATCCCCTATGGGTGCAGGTTTCTTACTAAAAAAGAAATTGATGCACTAAAGTGCCGCTGTAGTACATCCAAAAACACCTATGGCTGCCATTATCGGTGGTGCTAAGGTAACAGATAAGATTTCTGTTATTTCCAATCTATTACCTAAGGTAGATATTATGATTATCGGCGGTGGTATGGCGAATGCTTTCATTAAGGCTCAAAGGCTGTAATATTGGTAGTTCCTTATATGAAGATGGTCAAGATGCTATCGCTACAGATTTAGTTATGGAGGGCGCGTTGCAGGTGCTAGATTATTGACACCTATCGATGCTGTAGTGGCAGATGCTTTCAGCAATGATGCGAATACAAAAATCGTGGATGTCGATAACATCGAAGATGGCTGGATGATTTTGGATATCGGTCCTAAAACACGTGACTTATATACAGAAGCATTGGCTAATATGAAAACTATCATTTGGAATGGCCCAATGGGCGTATTTGAAATGGATAAATTTGCAGCTGGTACGAATGCAGTAGCTAAAGCCGTTGCAGAATCTGATGCTATGACTATCGTTGGTGGTGGTGATTTCTGTAGCTGCTATTGAAAAAAAGCTACTTAGCAGATAAAATTAGCC
>VOFG01002354.1_pt1 | contig 41564 bp, 55 predicted proteins | sample 5384171 | NCBI WGS metagenome assembly VOFG01 (sample SAMN12384726, study PRJNA508395) | human gut metagenome | isolation source: healthy gut F | host: Homo sapiens
TAAGGGCCTGACCGTTCTGGAGCTGAAAGAGCTGATCGACGCTTACTGCGAGGAGTTCGGCGTTTCTGCTGTTGCTGCTGCTGCTCCCGCTGCTGCTGGCGCTGCTGCTGCCGCTGAGGAAGAGAAGACCGAGTTCGACGTTATCCTGGCTGAGGCTGGCGCTACCAAGATGCAGGTCATCAAGCTGGTCAAGGAGATCACCGGTCTGGGCCTGAAGGAAGCAAAGGCTATCGTTGACGGCGCTCCCAAGGCTGTCAAGGAGAAGGCTTCCAAGGCTGAGGCTGAGGACATCAAGAAGAAGCTGGAAGAGGCTGGCGCTAAGGTCGAGATCAAGTAATTTGATCCCTTCTGAACGTTCTTTCTTGAATTCTTATTCTTGAAACAAAAGGCACTCTCGCTGAAAGGCGAGGGTGCCTTTTTGGTTGTGCGCCCGCAGCAGGGCAAAAAGCTCCCGGAGCGATGGCACTGAATGCCGCACCGCTCCGGGAGCTTTGGTTTTGCTTCGTTTATTCGTAGTCGATGGGCAGGGTGGGCAGACCGTTCAGATCAAGGCCTGCCGTGTGGCCCGCCATGTACTGGTAATAGCCCTGCGCCGCGATCATTGCGCCGTTGTCGCCGCAGAATTTCAGCTCCGGCAGATAAACCTTGGCCCCCAACTTCTGGGCACCATCGTTCACCAGCTGGCGCAGGCGGCCATTGGCGGCCACGCCGCCTGCCAGACACACCTGCTTTGCGCCGGTGTCCGCAGCAGCCAGCAGCAGCTTTTCGGCCAGAATGCCCGCAATGCGCTCCTGAAAGCTTGCCGCCAGATCAGGCACGTTGATCTCCTCATTCTTCATCTGGGCCTTGTTCACCTCGTTCAGCACGGCGGTTTTCAGGCCAGAGAAGCTGACGTTGTACTTGCCGTCCACATGGGGCACCGGCAGGCGGTAGGCCTTGGGGTCGCCTGTTTTGGCGGATTTGCCACGCTGGGGCCGCCGGGATAGGGCAGACCTAGCGTGCGGGCAACCTTGTCAAAGGCTTCACCGGCGGCATCGTCCACGGTGTGGCCCAGAATGTGGTAGTGGGTGTAGTCCTGCACCTCCACGATATGGCTGTGGCCGCCGGATGCCACCAGACAGAGGAAGGGCGGCTTGAGCTCCGGGTGGGTCAGGTAAAGGGCCGCAATATGGCCCCGCAGGTGATGCACCGGAACCAGCGGCTTGTTGGCAGAATAGGCCAGCCCCTTGGCAAAGTTCACACCCACCAGCACCGCGCCGATCAGGCCCGGCGCAAAGGTGACAGCCACCGCGTCCACATCGTCCATGGTCTTGCCTGCGTCCAGCAGAGCCTTTTTGACCGTGGCGCTGATGAATTCGCAGTGGCGGCGGCTGGCGATCTCAGGGACCACGCCGCCATAAAGAGCCTGCTCCTTGACGCTGGTGGAGATGACGTTGCTCAGCAGGCGGCGGCCATCCTCCACAAGGGATGCGGCGGTCTCGTCGCAGGTGGATTCAATTCCTAAAACGATCATAGTTCAGTGGGCCTCCAGCCAGTTTTTGCCAGTGTGCACATCGGTGCTCAGGGGCACCGCGTAGTGCACGCAGCCTTCCATTTCCTCCCGCAGGATCTGCGCGGCCTTTTCGGCCTCCGCCTCCGGGGCTTCCACGATCAGTTCATCGTGGACCGTCAGGATCAGGCGGCTTTCCATTTTCTCGTTCCGCAGCCGCCGCCAGACACGCACCATGGCCAGCTTGATGACATCGGCGGCGGTGCCTTGGATCGGGGTGTTGCGGGCCATCCGCTCGCCGCTGGCCCGGATGTTGTGATTGTTGCTGGTCAGCTCCGGCAGGGCGCGGCGGCGACCGAACAGGGTGGAAACGTAGCCGCACTGGCGGGCATCCGCAATGGTCTTTTCCATATAACCGTCGATATTGGGGAAGGTGGCCAGATAGGTCTGCAGGAAGGCCTCTGCTTCCTTGACGCTCACGCCGATATCCTTCGAGAGGCTGTAAGCGCCCTTGCCGTACATGATGCCGAAGTTGATGGCCTTGGCACTGGAGCGCAGGCGGGGCGTGACATCCTCAGGCCGGATGTTGTAGATCTTGGCTGCGGTGCTGCGGTGGATGTCGGCACCGGAGAGGAACGCCTCCTGCATGTGTGCGTCGCCGGTGACATGGGCCAGGATGCGCAGTTCGATCTGGCTGTAATCGGCATCCACCAGCACGCAGCCGGGCTTTGCCACAAAGTAGGCGCGGAGCTTGCTGCCCATCTCGGTGCGGATGGGGATGTTCTGCAGGTTGGGATTGTCAGAGGAGAGCCGCCCGGTGCGGGCCTCGGTCTGGTTGAAACGGGTGTGGATGCGGCCATCCTCGCCAATGACCTTGAGCAGACCCTCCACATAGGTGGAGTTCAGCTTCTGGCAGGCACGGTACTGGAGAATGTCCTCCACCAGCGGGATGTCCCGCAGCTTTTCCAGTGTTTCGGCATCGGTGGACCAGCCGTTCTTCGTCTTTTTGCCGTGGGGCAGGCCCATGGTATCAAAGAGCAGGGTGCCCAGCTGTTTGGGGCTGTTGGGGTTGAAATCGGAGGTGCCTGCCTCCATCTCGATGCGGGTCAGCACCTGATCCAGCTCCTGCCGCAGCTGCACGCCGAAGGCCTCGATGCCCTCACGGTCTACAAGGATGCCGGTGCGGGTCATATCGGCCAGCACCTGTGCCAGCGGGAACTCAATGTTGTTGTAGAGCTCGTCCTCGCCGTTTTCGGTAATCTCCGCCTTCATTTTGTCGAACAGGTCTGCCAGGAAACCGGCATCGGGGTACTCCTCACAGGAGAACGCTGACCTTGCATGGTAGCTGGTGGCAAGGGTGGTGAGCAGATAGTGGGAAGCGGAAGCGTCCAGCAGGTAGGCGGCCAGCTTGCCGTCCCAGACGATGCTGCTGCCCCAGCTGCCTGCGGCCATGGCTCTGGCGTAGAGGGCAGAATCGAATACGTCCAGCGTCACCTTGGGGTCGTCCAGCAGGGAGACCAGCTCCTCCTCGGAGAGGGGATACACGGTGGTGTCCTGCACGGCGTACCAGGCCTCCGGCTGCACGATCGCGCTCTTTTTGCCCAGAACGGCGGGGCGCGCGGCCACCAGATAGTGGCCGGAAGGCTCTGCGGGCAGGGACGCAATGGCTGCGTCCACCTCCGGCAGGGTATCGGGGTCCTGTTCCGGTACGATGCCGTCCAGCCCGAACCGGGTGATGAGGGTCTGGATCTCCAGCTCCTGCATCAGACGGACAGCGGCGGGCTTGTTGCCCTCGGTCACCTTGTAGGCCCCTTCCGCTGTGTCGATGGGAGCATCGGTGCGGATGGTGCCCAGCGTGTGGCTGAGGTAGGCATCCTCCCGGCAGGCCAGCAGGTTTTCCCGCTGCCGGGGCTTGATGATCGGGCTGTCCAGATGGTCGTACACGCTGTCCAGGGTGCCGAAGTTCTTGACCAGGGTCATGGCGGTCTTTTCGCCGATGCCCTTCACACCCGGAATGTTGTCGGAGGTGTCGCCCATCAGGCTCTTCACCTCGATGAGCTGCCTGGGCTCAATGCCGTACTTTTCGTGGATGGCATCCAGATCCATGGTCTCCGTTTTGCTGCGGCCCATGGCGCTGGTGGCCAGCAGCACGGTGGTGGTCTCGCTCACCAGCTGCAGGCTGTCGCGGTCTCCCGTGGCCAGAAAGCAGTCGTCCCTGCGGGCCTCGCAGGCAGCGGCCAGTGTGCCCAGAATGTCGTCGGCCTCCCAGCCCTTTGCCGATACCTGGCGGTAGCCCAGGTCGGTGAGCAGTTCTTTCAGGATGGGCATCTGCTGGGCCAGCTCGTCCGGCATGGCGTGGCGGGTGCCCTTGTAGCCGTCGTACATTTCGTGGCGGAAGGTGGGGTGCTTCAGATCGAAAGCAACGGCCACCTCGTCGGGCTCACACTCCCGGAGCAGGGAATTCATAATATTCAAAAAGCCGAAGATGGCATTGGTATAGCGGCCGTCCTTGGTGGTCAGCAGCTTGATGCCGTAAAAGGCACGGTTGGCAATGCTGTTGCCGTCAATGACCAGTAAACGCATAGTCAGTCTCCTCCATTGCACTATAACTCAATTTATAGTATAACACAAAATGGGGACCAGCGGGGGATTTTTGCAGAAAAAACAAAAATGCCCTCCCGTGTTGGGAAGGCAGGTGAAGGTGTTACTCCGAGATGGTGATGGCATTCACCGGGCAGGCCTGTGCGGCTTCCACGGCAGTGGGTACGGTGTCGGGTGGCAGCTCGCCCGGCATAGCGACGGCCAGGATGCCTGTCATCTGGAATACCTCGGGGCAGATCCCGGCGCACTGGGTGCAGCCGATGCAGAGATCGGGGTCAACGAATGCTTTCATAAAAAGTTCCTCTCTTTCTGAAATGGCCCGCCCTTCGTTCAATCTCAGGGGCGGCTTGTGATAAAGAATTATCCCAGGTTTTTTCCGGCAGATATGATCTTTGGCACACACCAGCAAGTGCTTTGATACCAAAAAGGCCCAGCGCTATTTCAAGGAGCGGGGCATCAAGTTCCAGATGATCGACCTGAAAAAAAAAGGCATGAGCCGGGGCGAGTTTGACAATGTGGCCCGGGCCCTGGGCGGCTGGGAAAAGATGGTGAACCCCGGCGCAAAAGACAAGCAGACGCTGGCGCTGCTGGACGCACTCATCGACTGGCAGAAAGAGGATAAGCTGTTTGAAAATCAGCAGCTGCTGCTCACGCCCATCGTGCGCAACGGGCAAAAAGGCCACTGTCGGCTACCAGCCCGACGTGTGGAAGAACTGGGAATAACCACGCGCTTTCACAAAAAATCCACGGCCCGGGTTTTGCACCTGCGGGCAGATTGTGGTATACTGTGGAGTGCAGAAAACTTATATTCTTGGAGACGATACCCTATGAAAAATTATATGACCCCGGAAGAACACGCCCGGCTGCAGCGCCGCCGTGCCCGGCAGGCCCTTGGGCTGCTGGTGGCGGTACTGGTGCTGATCGGCGCGGTGACGGTGCTGCGCTCCGGCGTGCGTGCCGTGGCAAAGCTGTTTGACGATACGGCCCAGAAAGAAGAATATGAAGATAAGCTGGAGGGCCTTGTCCTGTTTGACCCGCTCCCCTTTGACGGCATTGAAAACATCGACGACCTGACCCTGCGGGAGGCGGCTGTCTGGGGCTGTGTGTATAACATCCAGGAGACCCAGGGCAATTTTGACCACTACAACACCGACCCGGACACCGAGCAGCTGCTGATCCCCTCGGTGGATGTGGACGCCTACCTGGCAAAGCTGGTGGGCCCCAGCTTCAAGATGACCCACAAGAGCTTTGAGATGGACGACATGACCATCGAGTTCGACGAGACCACCCAGTGCTACAAGATCCCAGTCACGGGCAGCGTGGGCAGCTACCGCGCCACCGTGACAAAGCTCTTCAAAAAGCGCGGCAAGCTCCACGTCACGGTGGGCTACATCCCTACCCAGAGCGCGGACGACAGCATCCTGAACGCCTCGTCTGACACGCCCACCAAGTATATGGATTATCTCTTCACCCGCCAGAGCGGCAGCTGGTATCTCACCGGCCTGACCGACAGCGAGACGAAGCCGGAGTCCTCTGCCGAGAGCTCCCCGGCCAGCGCCTCGGCGCAGATGGAGGAGCATGAAGTGCAGGACGCCATTCTGGCCAGCACGGCGGATTCCGCGTCCGCCGCGGCCGACAGCGCCAGCGCCGCGGAGGAGCCTGCCGCACAGAGTGTGGAAGCAGACGCAGCTTCGGGAAACGAGGCAGCTTCCGGGGAGGCCGGTGCGGACAGTGCTGAGGCAGATGCAGGCAGCGCCAGCGCGGCGGCGTAAGTCATCCGGAAAAGAATCGAGTTTGATCCAGGCAGAAGCTTTCCCCAAAGGCTTCTGCCTTTATTTTTGCTTAAAATTTTTGCTTAAAATTGTATTATGCCCTTGACACAGCTTGAAAAATGAGTATTATTGTATTAGACACTTAATACAGCAACACAAGGAGATGATCCGATGGCCGAACAGTTTGACTCCAGCCGCCCCATTTATGCTCAGCTGGTGGAACGGCTCAAGGCAAAAATTTTAGCAGGCATTTACCCACCCGGCGGGCATCTGGACTCGGTGCGCGACCTTGCCGCCGCCGCCGGGGTCAACCCCAACACCATGCAGCGGGCGCTTGCCCAGCTGGAGAACGAGGGCCTGGTGCGCACCGAGCGCACCGCAGGCCGTTATGTGACGGAGGATAGAGCGTTGATTGAACAATTGCGTGCCGAGGCGGCCCGGAACCTGACCGCCGTATTTCTGGAGAAGATGCGCGGCATTGGCTACGGCCCGGAATAGGCCGCCGCCCTGCTGGAGCGCTGGAATGAGAAGGAGGGAACAAACCATGACTGAGCTTTTGAACTGCACCGGCCTGAGCAAGGCCTACGGCAAAACGGGCGCTGGATCATGTGGACCTGCACCTGGAGCCGGGAAAGATCATCGGCCTGCTGGGGCCCAACGGCAGCGGAAAGACTACCCTGATGAAGCTGGCCAACGGCCTGCTGCAGCCTACGGAGGGCAGCATTACCATTGCGGGCAGTGCGCCCGGCCCGGCTACGAAAGAGATCGTTTCTTACCTGCCGGACGCCGCCTGGCTGCCGGACTGGATGCGTGTGGAGCAGCTGGTGGAAATGTTCCACGATTTCTACGCCGATTTTGACTCCGCCAGGGCGGGCGAGATGCTGGCCAAGTTGGAGCTGGACCCCAAGGCCCCCTCAAGACCCTCTCCAAGGGCAACAAGGAAAAAGTGCAGCTGATCCTGGCCATGAGCCGCGCGGCAAAGCTCTATTTGCTGGACGAACCCATTGGCGGTGTGGACCCGGCGGCGCGGGATTACATCCTGCACACCATTCTCTCCAACTACAGCGAGGACGCCACCGTGGTCATCTCCACGCACCTGATCGGGGACATTGAGCCGGTGCTGGACGAGGCCATCTTCCTGAAAGAGGGAAAGATCTTTGCCCACCGCACCGTGGATGAGATTCGGGAGACGGAAGGCATGAGTGTGGATGAGTATTTCCGGGAGGGATTCAAATGCTGAAAAATTTACTGAAGTATGAGTTCCGGGCCACGGCCCGTACCTACGGCGGCATCTATCTGGCCCTGCTGGCCGCGGCAGGTCTCATCGGCTTCTCGCTCCGGGGGATAGAGCCGCTGCCCAGAGCCATGTCTTTGAAATTGGCGTGACGATCTACAGCCTGCTGGTCATGGCACTCGTCATCGTTACCATTGTCACGGTGATCCAGCGCTTCACCAAAAATCTGCTGGGCCGGGAGGGCTACCTGATGCACACCCTGCCCGTGACGGAGAGCCAGCTGGTGGCCTCCAAGCTGCTTTCCAGCGCGGTCTGGCTGCTGGCCAGCGCCGTAGTGGGTGTGGTTTCCCTCGTCGTCATGTTCTGTGTGGGAGCGGACTTCACCCAGCTGGACTTCAGCAATCTTTGGGATGATTGGGCAGCCCTGCGGACGAGCTTTGAGGGAGATCTGCTGGCGATCCTGCTCTGGACGGCCCTCCTGTGCTATGCCCGGATGCTCTGCACCATGCTGTGCATCTATGCCGCCTGCATGGTGGGCCATCTGTTCCGGGCCCACAACGGCGTGGCCAGCGTGGGCGCGTTCTTTTTGATGAGCTGGGGCCAGGGCCGGGTGGAAAACCTGCTGAATGCAGGCGGCTTTGTCCGCATCCTTATGGGCTCTGCCGGTGACACCATCGTGAGCGAGGCGGCGAACCACAGCACGTTGATCTTCTTTGCGGCTTCGTTTGCCATCACGGCGGTGTTTGGCGCGGTGTATTTCATCCTCACCTGTTGGCTGATGAAAAATAAGCTCAATCTTGAATGAGGAAACGTGAAAAATTCTGTGGACAAATTTTTGCAAAAAGAAAATTTCCTCTTGACTTTACGCAGATAAAGTGTATAATGCAATCAAACCAATGAGGCGGAAGAGAACCTGCACAGCGCGTCTGCAGTGAGCCCGGACAGTGAAAACGGGCGAGAGCGGGGCAGAGATTCGTGGGCCGCCGAGGGCCGGGCAAAAAAGGCAGAAATGCCGCAGTAGCTTGGGACGGAAGCCTCCGTTACAGGGCAGGGGAGTGTTGGCTCTCCGTTGAGGGGCTCTTGCCGTTTCCAATCTGGGAAATGAGCAGGGCAAGCAAGGTGGCACCGCAGAATCGAATTTTACCGATCCTGTCCTTGTGGATAACACACAGGGACGGGGTCGTTTTCTTTTACCCCGTTCCGCAAGTGGAGCGGGTTTTTATTTATCATTTGGGCCGCCCGCTCCAGGGAAAGGAGTACCGCTATGAAAACCATGAATAGGATCTCTCGCCGCAGCTTCCTGAAAGCGGCTTCCGCTGCCGCTGTTGTCTCCGCACTGGGCCTGACGGGCTGCGGCTCGTCCGCAAGCAGCACCGCTTCCAGTGCCGCTGCTTCCAGTGTGGCATCTTCTGCCGCTGCCAGCGAGGCCGCCGCCGCAGGCCAGACCTTTAAAGTGGGCATCGTCAACTACGTGGATCATGCTTCCCTGAACCAGATCGTTGCGTCGGTGGAGAGCCGCCTGGACGAAGTGGCCAAGGAGAAAGGTGTCACCTTTGATTACGCCGATTACTACGCCAACGCACAGGCCGATCAGACCAACCTGAACCAGATCGGTGCCGACCTCGTGGCCGATGGCGTGGATGTCATCGTGGCCGTTGCCACCCCCACCGCCGCCACCATGCTGGCCGCTGTGGAAGACACCGATATCCCGGTGGTCTACTCCGCCGTTACCGACCCGGCTGCAGCCGGCTTTGACACCGAGCCCAACATCACCGGTACCTCCGATGCCCTGAACACGGACGCCATTATGAACCTGATCCTGGCCGTCAACCCGGACATCGACACCATCGGCCTGCTGTACGACCTGAGCCAGGATGCCTCCACCCAGGCCATTGCCGACGCCAAGGCATTCTGCGACGAAAAGGGCATCAAGTACATTGAAAAGAACGGCACCACCACCGCCGAGGTCCAGATGGCTGCCGAGGCCCTCATTGCTTCCGGCGTCAAGGCCGTCTTCACCCCCACGGACAACACCGTGATGACCGCGGAGCTCTCCATCTATGAGACCTTTGCCGAGGCAGGCGTCCAGCACTATACCGGTGCCGACAGCTTCGCGCTGAACGGCGCGTTTGTGGGCTACGGCGTCGATTACGTCCAGCTGGGCGAGGCCACCGCCGATATGGTGGTGGAGCTGCTCTGCGATGGCAAGACCCCCGCTGACCTGCCGTTCCAGACCTTTGACAACGGCATTGCCACCATCAACACCGAGACCTGCGCCGCCCTCGGCCTCTCCCTCGACACCGTGAAAGAGGCGTTCAAGCCCTACTGCCCCGAGGTCGTGGAAGTGGAGACGGCAGAGAATTTCTAAAAACATCTTTTAAAGGAGCACACACATGCTGGCGAGTATCTTTTCGCTCAATGTCATTCAGACCGCGCTGGAGCTGGGCTGCATTTACGCCCTGGTGGCGCTGGCGCTGTTTCTGAGCTATTCCATCCTGAACATTGCGGACCTGTCCACCGACGGCTGCTTTACCCTGGGCTGCGCCGTGGCGTGTCAGGTGGCGCTGACAGGGCACCCGTTCCTGGCGCTGCTGGCGGCCATGGCGGCGGGCGTGTGCTCCGGTTTCGTGACAGCCTTTTTGCAGACCCGCCTCGGCGTGGAGAGCATCATGGCGGGCATCATCGTCAACACTGGCCTGTACACCATCAACCTGGCGGTCATGGGGTTCTCCTCCACCCTGTCGCTGGTCAAGACGGACACGGTCTTCTCCATCGCCAAGAGCGCGCTGGCCTTTACCGGCGGCTGGTATAAGCTGGTGCTGGCTGCAGCGGTCATCGCGCTGGCTGGCGCGGCAATGATCGGCTTCCTGGGTACCCGGCTTGGCCTTTCCATCCGGGCCACCGGTGACAACGCCGCCATGGTGCGGGCGTCCAGCATCAACCCTGCATTCACCATCACGGTGGGCCTGTGCATCTCCGGTGCCCTGACCGCCCTCTCCGGCGGCCTGCTGGCCCAGTACCAGAAGAGCTGCGACATCAACGTGGGCACCGGCATGGTCACCATTGCGCTGGCCTCCCTCATCATCGGCGAAACGCTGGTGGGCAAGCGCACCATGCTGCGCCGGGTGCTGGGCGTCGTCTTCGGCAGCTGCCTGTACCGCTTTATCGTGGCGGTGGCGCTGCGGTTCAATGTCCCAGCAGCAGCCATGAAGCTGGTTTCCGCCATCATCGTGGCCGTGGCCATCTCGATGCCCGCCATCCAGGCACACTTCGCCTTTGAAAAGCGGAAACATGCGGCACAGGCAAAAAAGGAGGCGGTCTGAGATGGAAATGCTGGAACTGCAAAACCTCCACAAGACGTTCAACCCCGGCACCGTCAATGAAAAAGTGGCTCTGAACGGCGTCAGTCTTACGATGGAAGCGGGTGATTTCGCCACCATCGTGGGCTCCAACGGCGCCGGTAAATCCACCCTCTTCAACGCCATCACCGGCGGCTTCATTGCGGATGAAGGCAGCATTTCTCTGGGCGGGGAGAACATCACGTTTGCGCCGGAGTACCAGCGCAGCAAGGTCATCGGCCACCTGTTCCAGGACCCGCTCAAGGGCACGGCCCCCAATATGACCATTGAAGAAAATCTGGCGCTGGCTTACCTGCGGGCAGGCACCGCGCCCCACGCCATCTTCTCCCGCATCTCCCGCAAGGACAAAGAGATCTTCCGTGAGAAGCTGGCCCTGCTCAACATGGGGCTGGAAGACCGGATGAAGCAGCCTGTGGGCCTGCTTTCCGGCGGCCAGCGGCAGGCGCTGACCCTGCTGATGGCAACGCTCGTCACCCCCAAGCTCCTCCTGCTGGACGAGCACACCGCCGCCCTGGACCCGGCCACCGCCGAGAAAGTGCTGGAGCTGACCAAGAGCATCGTGGCGGAAAAAAGATCACCTGCCTCATGGTCACCCACAACATGCATCAGGCACTGGAGCTGGGCAACCGCACCCTCATGATGGATGCAGGCCGGATCGTCTTTGACGTCAAGGGCGAGGCTCGCGGCAAGATGACCGTGGACGATCTGCTGGAGAAGTTCCGCGAGAACGCCGGTAAGGCGCTGGACAACGACCACATCCTGCTGAGCAAGGTGGAAGCGAATCGTTAAATCGGACCATGAAAAAGGGGCTGTTCCCATCCGGGAACAGCCCCCTTTTTTTGTAGAAACGCTTTTAAAAATTACTGAACGTACTCAACGGTGTACTCGAAGCCATACTCTTCCTGCAGCTTCTTGACGTCAGCCTCGCAGTCCTCAATAAAGGTAGGAGCGTAGACAGAAGCGCCGTTGTGGGCTTTCTTGTAGTCCTCCACGATCTGCTGCAGCTTTGCCCAGCCCTCGTTGGCCTTTGCCTCGGGGATGCTGTCGGGGAAGTTGATGATGAACTCACGATGTTTGGGGATACGAGCTTTCATAATAGATGTCTCCTTATAAACAATTGGGATCAATTTTCTTGCTTTATACAGAAGCTAAAGATTAGCTTTTGCTTTTACTAAAGACGCTCTTGAGACGCTCTTGGCGCTCCCATTGGGAGAGCTGGCGCGTAAGCGCCTGAGAGGGTAAAGCCGTTACAGCTGATAGACCCGCTTGGCGTTTTCGGCAGTCACGCGGAAGACGGTTTCCGGCTCCACGCCTTTCACAGCCGCAATGTACTCGCCCACATAGCGGATGAGGGAGCTGTCGCAGCGGGTGCCGCGCACGGGCTCCGGGGCCATATAGGGGCAGTCCGTTTCCAGAACGATCCGCTCCAGCGGCAGAGCCGCAATGGCCTTTGCCGCCCGTTTGGCACCCTTGAAGGTGCAGGCGCCGCCGAAGCCGAAATACAGCCCCTGCCGGGCCAGCCACACGGCGTCGTCCGCACTGCCGGAATAACAGTGGACGATACCTCTGGGCTGGTATTTTTTTCAGCAGGGCGTAGACATCGGCGTGGGCGCTGCGGTCGTGCACGATGATGGGCTTGCCCAGCTCCAGGCTGAGCCGGAGCTCTGCCTCAAACAGGGCCAGCTGGGCGTCCTTGGGCACGGGCCAGTGGTAGTCCAGCCCGCACTCGCCCACGGCCACCACCTTGGGGTCGTCGTAGTAGGGCGCAAGGGCTTTCATCTCCGCCGCCCAGTCCCCGCCGTAGACGGAGATGGTCGGGGCCGGGCCCTCCTCGCCGCAGTCCTCCGCAGCCAGCAGGCTTTCCGGGTGGATGCCGATGGCCGCATACACCCACGGGTAGCGGTGGGCCAGCTCCAGCACTTTGGGGGCATCGCCCGAGTGGGTGGCCTGCTCACAGACGCCCACCACACCCTGATCGGGCAGGCTGTCCAGCAGGGCGTAACGGTCGGTGTCAAAGGCATGGGCGCTGTAATGCGCATGGGTATCAAAAATAGGGCCCATCAGCGCACCCCCTTTTGGGCAGGGGCTTTGTTCACCAGCCAGATGCCCACGCAGACGAAGACCAGCGCCCCGAGGTACTGCCAGCGGAACAGCGGTTCGCCGTTGAGCAGGGCACTCAGCAGCACATTGACCACCGGGTTCACGAACCCGAAGATGGCAATGCGGCTGACGGGGTTATTCTTCATCAGCAGGGCCCAGATGACATAGCCCGCGCCGCAGATGAACGCCAGATAAAGCAGCACCGGCAGGCCCAGAGCGCTCTGCGGGTGGAGGCTGCCGCCCAGTGCCAGACCGATCAGCAGCAGAGCCAGCCCGCCCACGAACAGGTTGAGGAAGCAGACCGCAAAGCTGTCCGCCTTTTTCGTCACGGACTTGTTCCACGGGCCGGACAGGGTGAAAATGACCGTGGCCAGCAGCATACAGAACACGCCCCAGCGCGCTTCCGCCGCCGTGGTTGCCGATGGTGCCGATGAGCACCCCGGCGAAGCCCAGCACGCAGCCCAGCGTTTTGGCCGGTGTCATCCGGTCGGCATCGCCATAGAGGAAATGGGCGAAGATGACGCCCAGAAAGCTCTGGGTGCTGTTGAGGATGCCGCCAAAGGCACCCGTCAGCAGGGCAACGGCCATATAGTAGAACGCATACTGGGCTGTGGTCTGCCACAGGCCCAGGGCGCAGCACTCGCCCAAGACTTTGCCGCAGGGCGGCTGCGGGAGTTTGCCCTCCAGGATCAGGCTTCCCGCCAGCACCAGCAGGCTGCCCAGCATGAACCGGACCCCGGCAAAGCAGAGGATGGAGGCCGTATCACTGGTCTCGATCGCAAACAGGCGGTAGCCCATCTTGATGAACGGGAACGCCGAACCCCACAGCACATTGCAGCCGATGGCCAGCAGCACCGCGAAGAGGGGCGTCCCGAAGATGGCGTCCAGTTTGGCCGAGCGGGAATTTTCAATGTTCGGCATCCGCTCAGTGGATGCGGCTGCCGACCGGGGTGTCGTCGCCGTAGAATGCGATGGAGCAGCCGCCGTCGGCGGTGTCCGCGGCGAAGATCATGCCCTCGCTGACATACTTGCCCTTCATCATGGGGCGGGGTGCCAGGTTGCACACGATGCCGATCTTTTTGCCGATGAGGTCTTCCGGCTTGAACCACTTGGCAATGCCGGAGAGGATGCAGCGCTCGCGCTCACCATCGAAGACGGTCAGGTGGAGCAGCTTCTTGCTCTCTTTCAGGTTCTCGCAGGCGCGCACCTCAGCCACGCGCAGCTCCACCTTGCAGAAGGTGTCAAAGTCGATCTCTTCCTCATGGGTGAAGTCCACATTGCTCTCAGCAGCGTCCTCCTTTGGGGGCGGCGGGCTTTGCGGCCTCTTCCTTGGCCTTGTTGGCGGCAGCGGCAGCGGCCTTGCGCTTCTCGTCCTGCTCTTTCAGATAAGCAATCTCCTTGGCCACGTCGATGCGGGGGAACAGAGCGTCGCCCTTGTGGACGGTGTAGGTCTCCTGCGCACCGTAAACGGTCTTGCTCAGGTCGAGGGCGGAAGCATCCAGGCCCAGCTGCTCCATCATCTTGGGAGCGGTGGAGGGCAGGTAAGCGTTCAGCAGGACGGCAGCCACGCGCAGGGCCTCGCACAGGTGGTAGAGCACGCCCTCCAGACGGGCTTTGTTGGCCTCGTCCTTGGCCAGAGCCCAGGAGCGGTCTCGTCGATGTACTTGTTGGCGCGCTGAATGACCGCGAAGATCTCCATCAGGGCCTGGGGAATGGTCAGGTTGTCCATGTCGGCAGAAACCTTGGAGGCCAGCTCGTTGACCATGGTTTCCAGCTCGGTGTCAATGGCTTCGGTGCCTGCCACATGGTGGACGGTGCCGCCGAAGTACTTCTCGCACATGGCCACGGTACGGCTGAGCAGGTTGCCCAGGTCGTTGGCCAGGTCGCTGTTGATGCGGTTGATGAGGGCCTCGTTGGTGAACATGCCGTCGTTGCCGAACGGGATCTCACGCAGCAGGAAATAGCGGATGGCATCCACGCCGTAGCGCTGGCACAGCACCACGGGGTCCACAACGTTGCCCACGGACTTGGACATCTTGCCGCCCTCCAGCAGCAGCCAGCCGTGGCCGTAAACCCGCTTGGGCAGCGGCAGGTCCATCGCCATCAGCATGGCCGGCCAGATGACCGAGTGGAACCGCACGATCTCCTTGCCCACCATGTGCAGGTCTGCCGGCCAGAACTTGTCGTAGTCGTGGTACTTCTCGTTGCCATAGCCCAGGGCGGAGATATAGTTGCTCAGGGCGTCCACCCAGACATACATGGTGTGCTTGGGGTCGAACGGGACGGGAATGCCCCACTTGACGGAGGTACGGGAAACGCAGGTGTCCTGCAGGCCCTGCTTGATGAAGGCGATCATCTCGTTCTTGCGGCTCTCGGGCTGGATGAACTGGGGGTTCTCCTCGTAGAGCTTGAGCAGACGGTCGGCGTACTTGCCGGGCTTGAAGAAGTAAGCTTCCTCGTGGGCATCGTAGACCTCGCGGCCGCACTCGGGGCATTTGCCGTCCACCAGCTGGCTGTCGGTCCAGAAGCTCTCGCAGGGCTTGCAGTAGTGGCCGGTGTACTCGCCTTTGTAGATATCGCCCTGCTCGTACAGCTTGGTGAAGATCTTCTGGCAGGACTCCATGTGGTAGTCGTCGGTGGTGCGGATGAAGCGGTCGTAGCTGACATCCATCAGCTTCCACAGGTCCTTGACGGTGGCAACGATCTTATCGACGTACTCCTTGGGAGTGACGCCTGCATCGGCTGCCTTGTCCTGGATCTTCTGGCCATGCTCGTCGGTTCCGGTCAGGAACATGACGTCATAGCCCTGCATCCGCTTGAAGCGGGCCAGCGCGTCGCAGGCCACGGTGGTGTAGCTGTGGCCGATGTGCAGCTTATCGCTGGGGTAGTAAATGGGAGTGGTAATGTAGAATGTTTTGTGCTCACTCATGGGTCTGTTTCTTCCTTTCTGTTGCGGCAACAAAAAGCTCCCGTCCCTTGCCGGAAACTCCGGCCAAGGACGAGAGCATTGCTTTCGTGGTACCACCTTGGTTCGCCCGGCCTTTGCAGGCAGAGCCTTGCGCGCTGGCATATAAATAATGTACCAGCGCGGCGCGGTAACGGGCGCACCCGTCGCAGGCTGGAGAAGAAAACTCCCCTTCGCCCGCGCGGCTCAGAGACCATCTTCCACTCCGCGCGGCCTGCCCGCTTCCATCCTCCGGGCTTTCTGTCAGGTGCGGACGGGGTGTACTCTTCTCGTCAAAGCCGATTTGCAGTCTGGGTGCAAAGGGGCAGAACTTTCCCTTTGCATCTTCTACCTATAATACGCAAAAACAGTGAGTTTGTCAACTGAAAAGCCTGAAAGAAAAAATTTTGGGATTGAAACATTCTCGATAATGTGATAAAATCAACCATTGACGGACCATAGGGTCCGGCAGAGGCCTGCAAAGCGCCTCTTTGGCCCTGGCGGACAGGGCTTTTGCGGAAACAGGAATCGTCCCCTTGGGGGGGAAAAATGATCGTGAACGAGGAAGGAATGGAAAAATCGTGATTTCCAAGCGAGAAAAATTGCAGTATGTCTGCACTTTTGTAACAGACATCCTCTCGCTGGCCCTCAGTATAGCGTTGGGCTGGCTGGTGGTGGATAGTCTGCTGGGCAAGGTGGGAAACTACACCGCGCCCGACCTCATCCAGGCGTTCTGCCTGCTGATGCTGGCCTATCTGCTGACGTTTCTGACCTTTGACCAGAGCGAGAACATTACCACCCGTCCATGGAAACGGGAGTTGAAGATCTCGGTCAAATTTAACCTGATCCTGACCCTCATCAACTCGGCGGGCCTGCTGTTGACCAAGGCCCCGCTGCTGAGCTCCCGGTATTTTCTGGTGGCAGTGCCGGTCATCAACGTGGTGCTGATGACGGTGTTCCACAGTGTGCTCAAAAAGCTGCTGACCACCACCCGGAAGAAAAACAGCATGGAAAGCCTGGTGGGCGTTGTGACCACCGGCGAAGATGCCGGGGCAATGGTGCGGGAGCTGCAGCGGGACTGGTCCAAGCGGCTGACGGGCATTGCCCTGCTGGAGATCCCGGAAGAGCAGATCGGCGGCCAGATCGAGGGCGTGGACATCAAGGCCAACTACGATACCTTTATGGACTGGCTGCGGCAGGCCGCGCTGGATGAAGTGTATGTGGACATCCCCATGGACAGCGGTGATTCCTTTGTGCCTTATCTGAAAGAGATGGAGAGCATGGGATTGACCGTCCATTTCCGTCTGCCCCTGCTGGACCGCATCGAGGATGTCTGCTGCGATGAGACCAGCACCGCCCGCCTGAGCCGCAGCCTGAGCCGCTGCGCCGGCGGCAATGTGGTCACCATGGGCACCGTGGAGCTCAAACTCCGCGACCAGGCCCTCAAGCGGATGCTGGACATTGTGGGCAGTCTGGTGGGCTGCATCCTCAGCATTCCGATCATTGCGATCGTGGCGATCCCCCTCAAGATCGAAAGCCCCGGGCCGCTGGTCTTCAAACAGCGCCGTGTGGGCCGCAACGGCCGTGTGTTCTATATCCACAAGCTCCGCAGTATGTATGTGGACGCGGAGGAGCGGAAGAAAGAGCTGATGGCCCGGAACGAAATGAACGGCCTCATGTTCAAGATGAAGGACGATCCCCGCATCACCCAGGTGGGCAAGTTCATCCGCAAGACGAGCATTGACGAGCTGCCGCAGTTTTTTGATGTGCTGCGCGGCGATATGAGCCTTGTGGGCACCCGGCCTCCCACGCTGGACGAGTACAAGCAGTACGAGAGCCACCATAAGCGCCGCCTGTCCATGAAGCCCGGCATCACGGGCCTGTGGCAGGTGAGCGGCCGCAGCAACATTGAGGACTTTGAAGAGGTCGTCAAGCTGGATACCAGGTACATTGACAACTGGACCATCTGGCAGGATATCAAGATCCTGTTAAAGACGGTCTGGGTGGTCTTTGCAGGCCGCGGCGCCGAATAAGCCGGAACCAGAAATAAAAAACAAGAGCACCAGTTTCCCGCGCAGGAATGCAGGAGGCTGGTGCTTTTTTCGATTCTTTCTATGCAAGAGCGTCTTCCGCAACGTCCATGAGATGGACCGGGTCGAGCTGAAATCTCGTACAGTCTTCTGCAAGCCGCTCCACGAACGCGCGGTCAAGAGAAATGTCAAACAGGGCGGTCAGAAGCACCTGCGAACCGGGGCGGGCGCAATAGACTGCCAAGCCAAAACTCTGATACCATCCAATCTCAGGACAGGTTTGCCGCTCCATCACGCAGCGGTAAACGAACACGGCGGATCACCAACTTTCTGAAAAATATTCGAATGGCCTAATGGCAGGAAAGATGCCTGCATCCCCAAAACGACGGGTCTGTAATCCAAAAGAACCCAGGCTAAGAAATCTTTGCCAGAAAAAATGCGCCGAAAAACGCCATTAAATTGACAGAAAAAGGAAAATCGTGTATTCTTTCGATAGACAAGCATCTCATTGAAATTTCCGAGGGTATTGTAGCACACGAAGAGGTGCAGAGTAAACAATCGGCGCGGAGAAATTTGGCGGTGCAGAATGTGCCGCCGTGCATTGCGGAAACAGCACGCCACTCTGTGCGGTGATCGAGGAGGGGAGCAGCATGACAGGATATCGAGGACGAATTGCAAGATCGCTGGTAAATGCCCGGGAGAGCGCGGATGTCTCGCAGCGGGAGCTGGCCGAGCGGCTTGGCCGCGACAAGCGGACCGTACAGAAATGGGAGAGTGGCGAGATGAAAATTTCGATGGAAGATTTTCTGGAAATTTTCGACGCCCTGCATGTGGCGATGGAACCTTACTCCAAATGGATCCGCCACCCGGAGCTTTTCCCCAATGGGCTGGCCGATATCAACAAATTCAACCACGACAAGCGCCGGAGCGCCCTGGTGCACTACTATGGCCGGCAGGCATCGCCCGTGGAGGTCGAGCAGGAATACTACATCCTGTTTGCGGACCACGGCAGCGATTATTACGGGATGCGCCAGCAGCGGATCGCCAACCTGCAGACCCCGCTGCGGGATCGTCGGCGCATCTGCGGCCAGATCATCGGGAACTACTACGAGGCCCGGGAGCTTGGCGCCCTGACCGACCCGAACGGGCCGCAGCCCAACATGGACATCCTGCTGGCCTGTTACCGCGCCAGTGCCGAAAGTGTCCGGAACGGCAGCAACCGCTATGCCATTGACCGGGCCATGCTGGGCCTGGACGACCAGCCATCGACCGACTTTACCGCAGACCTGGAGGAGCCCGTCTGGTAACAGCCGGGCCGCCCCGGCTTGATTTTCCGCCCGCTTTGCGGTATTATAAAAAGAGCTATGCATCTCCATACAGCGCATGGCTCTTCTTATTTTGTCTCTGTAGCTCAGCTGGATAGAGCGTTCGCCTCCTAAGCGAAAGGCCAGCGGTTCGAATCCGCTCAGGGACATCTCGCAAAAAGCGCAAAGGTTGTTTTCCAAGCGGGAAACAAAGCCTTTGCGCTTTTTTGATCGGTGATTTTAAGATAAAATATTTGACATTTCTGTACGGCTGCGGTATGCTATGCGGTGGCAAATAAAAAGAGAATCATCAGAATGCTGGAGGGGCCTTGTGCTGAGAGGGTTTACACCCGACTCCCTGCACCTGATCCGGGTAATACCGGCGTAGGAAAAGCATTTCTGTCGCTTTTTACAGCGGGCCGCCGCGCCTGCTGGCAAAAGGGATGCTTTTCCTGGGCGAAAAGCATTCCTTTTATTTTGTACAAAAATGGAAAAGAAGGAACGACTATGGAAACCGAAAACTGCTGTACCGGCTGCAACCGCCCGGACCTGCCCTGGGCGGGCCGCGGCACGGAGCTGCCCATTGCGGGCTGCCGCTTTACCCTGTACCCCATGTCGGACAAGTACATCGAGATCATTCTGGGCTCGCTGGAAAAGACGAATACCTCTGCGGTGTGGAGTGAGACGGATGCCCTTTCGACCGTTTACCGCGGCAAGCTGCCCTATGTGGCGGACGCCGTGCAGGCACTGTTCCTGAACGCTTACCGCCCCGGCGTCCACATGGCGCTGGACGGACAGTTCTCCACGGGCTGCCCGGGGGACGTGTCCGGGGATACGGTGCTGAATCGTGAGGGCGAGGCCCCCAATGCGGCACTGGTGAAAGACATCCACTTCCCGGTCCACTGCAAGCTGGCCCTGTACCCGCTGGGGATGCCCAGTATATCGACGAGATCGCCAAGGTGTGGTATATGGCACAGGAGGAGGGCCTGAACCCCAAGACCATTCACTACGCTACCCGCATTGACGGCGACGTGCAGGATGTGTTCACCTATCTGACCCATGTGTGTGAGCTGATGGAGAATGCCCCGGCAGTCCACCACTATGTCCTGCACTTTACCATGAACTGCAACAGCCCGACGGAGGAAAACTAAAATGAATACGAAAAACTGGAAACTGAAAGACGTTCTGCTCATTGCCATCAGCGCTGTGCTGTTCGGTGTGGTCTATCTGGGCTGCACTTACATTGGCGGCGTTCTGTACGGGATGCTGACCCCGTTCGGCATGGCCTCTCTGGGCTATGAGCCGTTCTACGGCATCTACTTCATGGCCGGTGCGTTCGGCATCTATGTCATGCGCAAGCCCGGCACCGGCCTCATCGCCGAGCTGCTGGCCGCTGTGCTGGAGTGCCTGTACGGCAACTATTTTGGACCCATCATCATCCTGTCTGGCCTGGTGCAGGGCCTTGGCTTTGAGCTCATCATTGCCCTGAAACGCTACAAAAAGTTTGACCGGTTGACCAGGATCCAAGGCGCAGTCATCTGCTCTGTCCTCACCCTGATCTACAACCTGTTCATCAGCGGCTACAACAAAATTGCCATCCCCGTGCTGGCCATCATGCTGGTGGTGCGCATCATCAGCGCCATCGTCTTTGACGGTTTCATCACCCCGATGCTGGCCGACGGCCTTGTCAAGGCAGGTGTCCTGAAAGGCTATGCCGTGGCACAGGCACAGGACGCTGACCTGGAGGATTAAGAAATGTCGGCCAACACCGCGTTGGAGCTGGAAGATGTCGTGTTCCGCTATCAGGAAAAAGGCAAACGCAACATTCTGGACCATACCAGCCTGAGCATCCCGGCCGGGACGCTCACGGTCCTGATGGGCGGCAGCGGCTGCGGCAAAAGCACGCTGGCCGCGGTAGCCGCGGGGCTGTACCCGGAAAACGGTGGTTTTCTGGAGGGCGGAACCATCCGGCTGTACGGGCAGGACCTGAAAACGCTGGACCCGCAGAAACGGGCCGCTTACCTGACGGTGCTGTTCCAGAACCCGGACCTGCAGTTCTGCATGAACACCCTGCGGGAGGAGATGCGCTTCTGTCTGGAAAACATCCGCGTCCCTGCTGGGAGATGGATGCCCGGATCGACCGGGCCGCCGCGGAGCTGGGCATTGCGCCGCTGCTGGATCGGACTCTTTCCACCCTGTCCGGCGGCGAGAAACAGAAAGCGGCCCTTTCCTGCCTCTACGTTATGGAGAGCCGCTGCATCCTGCTGGATGAAAGCTTTGCCAACCTGGACCACGAGGCGGCAGCCCAGCTGCTGGAAATGCTGCTGAGGATGAAAACCTCTGGCCGGACGATTCTGGCCATCGACCATAAGGCAGACCTCTGGCTGGAAGCGGCGGATGAGATCATCCTGCTGGAAGAGGGCGGCAAAGTAGCCGCCCGGGGCATCAACTGCAAAAATCTGCCGGAATACCGCACGGACTTTGAGCGGCTGGGCCTGTTTTACCCGGGCTCCCGGCCGGAGCGAGCGGCCCGCCCGGTGGCAGAGGGCAAGCCGTTTTTGCAGTTCCGGGGTGTCAGCATCCGCAAGGGGCTGCCCATCCGGCGCAAGTGGGGCCGACCGGTGTACGATGCTCCCTTTTTGGTGCAGAATATGGATGCGGATTTCCCGGCGGGCTGTATGACCGCTGTTCTCGGCCCCAGCGGCACCGGAAAAACCACGACCTTTCTCTCGGTGCTCAAGCAGCACCCCTACACGGGACAGATCTTGTTTCAGGGGCGGGACATTGAAAAAATGAAGCTCAAAGAGCTGTATCGCCATATTGGCATCGTTTTCCAGAACCCTGCGAACCAATTCGTCACCCAGAATGTGGAGGACGAGGTCTGTGTTGGTCTGCGGCTCTGGGAGCCGGGCCTCTCGGACGAGGCCTGCCGCCAGCGGGCCGAAGAGCTGCTGGATCGCTACGGACTGAAACGGCAGCGCGGCGGTACTCGCCCTACATGCTCAGCCAGGGCCAGCAGCGGCGGCTGGCGGTTCTTTCGGTGCTGGCCGGCGGGCAGGAACTGCTATTGCTGGACGAACCCACCTACGGCCAGGATGCCCGCTCGGTAAACGCCATCATGGAGCACCTGCGGGAAAAAGTGGAGCAGGAGGGGCTGACGGTCATCTTCATCACCCACGATACCGAGCTGGCTGCGGCCTGGGCCGATCAAATCTACCGGCTGGAAGATACCGCGCTGGTGGAAAAATCCGCAGAGGAGGTGCTGTAAATGCTGGAACGCTGGAACCCCACCGTAAAGGCATTTACGGTGCTGATCTGTGTCATTCTGCTCTCGTTTGAGTATCTGGTCAGCCTGAACCTGCTGGTGCTGGCCGTCTGCCTGCTGCTGTTGATGTTCTGCTCCCGGGTAAGTCTGAAAAAGATCGGCGTCATCCTGCTGCCGGCCTGCATTGCGGCGTTCGGCCTGTTTGTGATGGGCCTTTACTACGCCCGGGGCGGCAGCACGCAGACCATGGATCTGAGCAGCCTTTCGGCCATGCCTTACAGTGTGCGCGCAGCCATGTCGCAAAACCTGTACACGGCGCTGCAGCTGGCCACCCGTCTGCTGGCCTACGCCGGGCTGGGCATCCTGTTTGCACTTTCCACCGAGGGGGACTTCTTCATTGCCAGCCTGCTGCACCAGTGCCACCTCCCGCCCAAGTTTGCCTATGGCATCCTGGCGGCGTTCCACCTGATGCCGGGGATGGCGCGGGAGTACGCCCAGGTGCGCACGGCCTTTGCGGCGCGCGGCCTGAAGGCGGGCCCGCTCTCGATGAAGCCGGTCTTCACCATGCTGGTCAACAGCGTCCGCTGGTCGGAGTCCATCGCCATGGCCATGGAGTCCAAGGGCTTTTGCGGGGATGCGCCGCGTACCTATTATACGGTACCACGGGTGCACTGGTATGACCTGGCCGCCGCGGCGCTCATGGTGGGCGGCGTGGTGCTGGGAATGCTGTTTTTAAAGTACTGAACGGGTTTTCCACTGTGCTCTACTGTGCGCCTGCACAAACTGCGGGCGCCCTTTTTTTGTTGCAACCTGCCAAGAAATCTGGAGAAATGTTGATTCACAACAGGGGATGTGATAGACTGAGACCGCTGATGATTGGGAGGTAAATGAAATGAGCGCAACGTATGAACAGACTCCGTCTCCCCAGGAAACACAGTTTGCAGGCGTACTGCAGATGGGTGTGCAGGAGCTGCGGGATTATGTAGAAACCGCTTTGCAGGAAAACCCGGTGTTTGAGCTGTCCGACCCGGGCGAAGAGATGCTGGAAGACCCGAATTTTGCCCGGAAACGGGAGTGGCTGGAGGCCGGCGACTGGCAGGATTCTTACTATCAGGGCCAGGACGAGGAAGACGGCAGCCGGGACCCGCTTTCCCGGATGGGATATTATCTGAGCGATGAGAACGACCTCTCCCGCTTTGTGCTTTCGCAGTTTATCGGCACGAAGCTGGAGCCGGAGGTGCTGCAGGCCGTGGAGCTGCTCTGTGACCGGCTGGACGATGACGGTTTTCTCAGCGAGGACCCCGCCGAGCTGGCCGCATCGCTGGGCGTCAGCGACGCGGTGATCTCCCGTGCCCTGACGGAGCTGCAGGCTGCCGACCCGGCGGGCGTGGGTGCCCGGGACCGGACCGAGTGCCTGAGTTTGCAGATCGAGCGGCACGCAGGCGACCACCGGCTGGCAAGGATCATCGTGGAGCAGTTCATGGATGAGCTGGCCGAGAACGGCTATGGTGCCATCAGCCGGAAGACGGGGGCCTCCGAGGCTCTGGTGCGGGAGGAGTGCGACCTGATCCGCTCCCTGAACCCCCGCCCGGGTACTGGTTTCAGCCGCCGGGAGAACCTGAGTTATGTCACACCCGATGTCCTGGTGCTGCCCGGGGAAGACGAGGAGCTGGAAGTGCAGGTGAACGGCGGCGGTCTGCCCCCGCTGGATCTCAGCGTGTATTACAGCAACCTGCTGCTCGAGACGCCGGATGAAGAGGTGCGCCTCTATCTTTCGGAGAAGCTGAACCAGGCCCGCAGCATCGTGGAAAACATCAACGGGCGGCAGGCGCTGCTGGAGCGCTGTGCCAAAAAGATCGTGGCAGAGCAGGAAGAATTCTTCCGCAAAGGCCACGGTTACCTCCGCCCGCTGGAGCTGCAGCAGGCAGCCGACGCGCTGGGAGTATCCAAAGAATGGATTCGCTGCGCGGTAAAGGACAAGTATCTGCAGTGCCCGCAGGGCATCTACCCCATGAGCTGGTTCTTTACCCGGGAGAGTATGAGTGATGAATGAGAATTTAAAGAAAAAACTGATCGAATATACTGCTGAAAATGCCTTTGTCCAGGCCTGTGGTATTGAGATCTGGGAGCTGGAGGAAGACCACGCCGTGATGGGCACCGCCGCCCGCCCGGAGCTGCTCAACCCCATGGGGATGCTGCACGGCGGCCTGCTGTTTACGCTGGCGGACTGCTGCAGCGGCGTTACCGCCCGGACCGATGGCCGCACTTATGTGACCCAAACCGGCAGCCTGAATTACTACCGGAACATCCACGAGGGTCAGGTCTACGCGGTGGGCAAAGTGCAGCACCGGGGCCGCACCGTGTGCACCGTGCTGGTGGAGATCTACGCGAAAGAAACGCAGAAACTGCTGGCAGCGGGAACATTCTCCATGTTTGCAACGCAGAACTGAATGAACAGATGCTGGATCGGGGCAAACTGGAAAGTATCCTGCGAAAATGGCTGAAATAAAAGGCGCCTTATGCTAAAACGAAAAAGGAGAAATTCAATCTCCGCAAACAAAAAGGCTGGCTGGCCGGCAGCAGTGCCACCCAGACCATCTGTGTCAGCTTTCTGCTGGTGATCGCGGCGGGCACGCTGCTGCTCAGCCTGCCCATTGCCAGCAAACAGGGGCGGCTGGGGCTGGTGGACGCTCTGTTCACGGCCACCAGCGCCACCTGCGTCACCGGCCTCGTCGTGCGGGATACCTGGACGCAGTTCACGTTTTCGGGCAGGCAGTGCTGCTCCTCCTCATTCAGGTGGGCGGCCTTGGCCTTGTCACGCTGACCAGTTTCTTTGCGCTGGCGGCCCGGCGGCGGATGGGCTTCCGGGATCTGCGGCTGCTGGGCGAAAGCGTCTCGGCCGAAGCGCCTTTCCAAGGCCACGGAGGTGCTTAAAATCGTCATCCGGCTGGCCGCGACCTTTGAGGTCATGGGTGCCGTGCTGCTCATGTTGGCGTTGGTGCCGCAGTTTGGCCCGGAGGGCATCTGGGTCAGCATCTTTACGGCCATCTCGGCGTTCTGCAACGCGGGCTTTGACCTGTTCGGACGCTTCGGGGCGTATTCCTCCGTAGTACCCTATGGGAACAACTATTATGTGCAGGCCGTTATCATGTTCATGATCATGGCGGGCGGCCTGGGTTTCATGGTCTGGGTGGAGCTGGGCGAGTACCGCAAGCGCCGCCGCCTCTCGCTGCAGGCCCGGGTGGTGCTGGAATTTTCCCTCATTCTCTGGGTGCTGGGGGCTCTGCTCATCGGCCTGATGGAGTGGAACAACCCCGCCACCATGGGCGGGCTGAGCGTCCCGGGCAAGATCATGGCGTCGCTGTTCCAATCCGTTTCCACCCGTACCGCCGGCATGAATACCATTGACCTGGAAGCCTGCGGCCCGGTGACCAAGCTCTGGATGAGCATTCTGCAGTTCATCGGCGCGGCGCCGGGCTCCACGGGCGGCGGCGTCAAAGTGACCACCATTGCAGTGGTCATCCTGACCATCCGCAGTGTGGCACAGGGCCGGGATGACTGCGTCATCCATGACCACCACATTGAGTCCAAGACGATTTACCGCGCTCTGACCATCATTATGCTGGGTGCGGTGGCGGCGCTGGGCTCGGCAGTCGTCGTCTACTACAACAGCGCCGAGGCCGTCACCGTCATTGACGCGATCTTTGAATCCTGCTCGGCCTTTGGTACCGTGGGCCTCTCGGTGGGTGTCACCGGGCAGCTGAACACCGGGGCAAAGCTGCTGTATATGCTGGTCATGTTCATGGGCCGCGTGGGCCCCGTCTCGCTGGCCATCAGCCTGACGGCAAAACCGGACGACAACAAACGGAAAGTGCTGCCGGTGGGGCATATCAACGTGGGTTAAAATAAAAAAGAACGTCCGCACAGTGTGCGGACGTTCTTTTGGTTTGTAGAAGTTATTTGGAATACAGCTCCACGATGTTCAGCAGGATTTCGGTGGCCTTGTCCATCCGCTCCACGGTGGTGCACTCGCAGACGCCGTGGAAGTTGAAGCCGCCGGTGCCCAGGTTGGGGCAGGGCAGGCCGTTCCAGCTCAGGGTGGCACCATCGGTGCCGCCGCGGACCGGCTCTTCCTCGGGCTCCAGGCCTGCCATCCGGATGGCTTTGCGGGCGTTCTCCACCAGATGGAAGTGGGGCTTGATCTTCTCGATCATGTTCCGGTAGCTGTCCTTGATCTCCACTTCCACGGTGCCCTCTCCGTACTTGCCGTTCAGGTAAGCGGCGATGTGCATCAGGTTGTCTTTCTTGTACTGCAGCTTCTGGGCGTCGTGGTCGCGCAGGATGTAACCCAGCTTAGCGTCATCAGTAACAGTCCGCAAGGGTGGGGTGGCAGCTGTAACTGCCCTCCACGATGACCAGCGGCTGGGGCGCAAAGCTTGTTCCGGCAGGTAGGCACCCGCCCGGCAGGAGTAGGCACGGTAGGGGATTGCCTGCCCGGCCCGGGCGGGGGTGAGCACCTGGGCACGCAGACGCTCCAAGTCCATGTTGGCGCAAGGGATCTGCTCCCAGTTTGCCACACGGCTGGCTGGAGAAAGATAGAAGTCATCGGTATGCACCGTGATGCTCTGGGGAACTGCCGGGCCAGTTGTGCCGCCAGCGTGGTTTTTCCGCTGCCGCACCGGCCGTCCAGCGCCACCAGCACCGGGGCGGCAGGATGGGCAGAGAGAAAATTGGAGAGTTTTTCCACGAGAGGGGAAAGGGTGGTTGAAATCATAATTCCTTCTTAAACGTCAGATTTTTTGTATTCGGTCTGAGAGCCGCTTCGGCGGAAGGTTCCATTTTCAGTGGGTGTGAAACCTAGTGCACGCATCACACCGCAGGAACCGGCATTTTCGGCGGCAACATCGGCCAGAACGGTTTTTATACCGTTCTGTCTCGACCGAACTGCACCAGAGCGTTTACCATTTCTTTGGCATAACCCTTGCGCCAGCAGGTAGGGTGGATGCAGTAACCGATATCCCAGCAGCTGCCGCCATCCTTGACCACAGCACAGCAGGTACCAATGGGCTGGTGGGTGACTTTGTCCTCTGCAATGACATAATAGCAGTCGGTGCTGTCGCTCAGGTTGCGGAGCAATTCCATATATTCGTTCAGGTCATCGATATCGTCCAGCACCGGGTCGGACAAATATTTTCCGGTGATGGGGTCACCCCAGATGCAGAGTGCAAACCCGGCATCCCGAGCTTCCTGCGGGCGCAGGCGAAGCCGGGCGGTTTCAAAAGGTGTGAAAGTCATATCGTTTCCTCCAAAGGTGATATACAAGAAATACTTTTGTCGATTTGCGAAAATATGAGATCGTATGCGTGGGCAGGGAGAGGATGGCGAGGCATCCAAAAATCAAACAGTGCTTTTAACTCTTTAGAATCTCCATAGAGCTGTTTGACTTGTTTGTAAGCAAATGTATTGGCATCGACTTCGTGCGGCTGACCAAGATATAGGTTGGTAAAATAATCTTCATTGCCATCAATTTGCAGGAGATGTAATGGCCATTTACAGCTTATAGCATACCATCATAGCCAATGACATATTGAAGGCTTCGGTGTATTTCGGAACCGAAGTGTTCCGGACAGAGATACTGCGATGCGTGACGCAGTTCGTGAAACAGAAAAAATGCTTTCTCATAGTCAGGTTTGGCGTTCAGATGCTCTGCATTGATGAACACAGTTTTGCTTGCAGGGTCAAATGTTCCGCAAGCGGTCTCATAATCAGAGGGCATATCAAAGGATAAGTGCAGATCAAGGGAGCGTTCTTTACAATAATCATCAAAGAAGTGCTTGTAATCAAAGATTGATGGCATAGGTTTATATCCGGCCTTTCCTTGACAAAATAAAGGAAATTGACTATACTACAAATAGAAAAGGCGCTGATCCACATCGGTGCCCTTCCCGAGAATCAAAAAAGATTGACTGTCAGGTTTGGTACGCTGAGGCAGTCAATCGACTTATCATCGGCATTCTGCGAAAACTTATCCATGACCTCAAGAGTCAGGCGAACCAATCCACAATCAGGCTCAGCAAGCCAAGCATGAAAGTGAGCAGTGCCAGGTTTCCAACAGCGTCATTCGACATCCCTCCCTTCGCCATCAGGCTCCGGGAAGTTTTTCAAAAAGTTCCGTCCCCGGTATCCTGCTTTATTCCATGTAGGAAGAATCAGCGATACGGGGCATGACCACCAATGATGAGAAGCGCCTTCGCCGCCTTTGCGGGCGGCTGACTATACTATACCATGAATTTCGACACGCCGCAACACGCGCAAAAAGTTTGATGCAAAAACTTGTCAAAACCCCTTGACACCACCCCAGAGCTATGGTAAGATAATGCCATGTTAGAAATAACTAACCACGAAGCGGTCAGCAAACAAATGGGACCAGCCGCGTTCTTTTTAAATTTGAGGTTAGCTGATTCTAACCGTCGCCCGCATAGAAAGACAGGGCGCCGGGGGAACGATGTTCCCCGAAATGGAAAAACCCGATGGAGGAGACCAGACATGGAGCGAAATTTTGAAACCGTGATGATCGAGCAATGCGCCCCTGTGCTGGCCGGGCTGAAGCCTGCCGGGCTGTTCCGCTATGAAACGCGGGACTGCGCGGACTTGCCTGCCGCGTGCGCCGCTGGAATGACCAGCTGGCCAGAAGGGGCTGAGCGTCCGGGTCCTGAAAGGGCTGTGCTGCAAACCCACCGGTATCTCATTTATGTTTACCGCGAAGCACGCCTGCGTCAGGTCTTTGGCCGATGAGGCGGTCCGGCTTTTCTGGCAACGGGAGGGATATGCCCTGCCGGAAGAGCAAGAGCAGACGGGGATCATGCTGACCCAGCTGTCCCGGAGGCTCTGCTGCTCGGCGAGTTCCCGCATTAGATCGGCGTGTTTCTGGGCTATCCGCTGGCCGATGTGGTGGGCTTTATTGAAAACCGGGGCCGCAACTTTACCTGCTGCGGCTGCTGGAAGGCTTACGGCGACCCTGATGCCGCCCGGCGCCATTTTGCCCAGTTGAGCAAATGCACGGCCGTATACCTGCGCCTGTTCCACAGCGGCACCCCCATTTTCCGCCTCGCGGTGGCGGCTTAAATTTTGACATTCTCTTCAACTACTCTCTTTTTATCCCGGCGCCCGCCGACAGCCCACGCGTCGGCGGGAAGAAATCCTCCTTTTGACACGCGGCCGCCCGGTGCAGAATGACCACTGCACCGGGCGGCTGTGTCATATCAGGAGCGGAAATCGTTGAAAACGCACCCATCAGAAGATGAAAAAATGTTTCAAAGTTTTTCGTAAAAAGTACGAGCGATAAACGATGATAAGAGGAAAAGAGAAAATGAAAATCGAAAAGTTAGCACATATAAACTTTGTGGTTAGTGATTGTTACCTCTGCGAAAAAACTTGGGAAATTCGTGGACGAAAATTGTTTGTGTCTACAAACTGCTAAGAAATTATGAAAAAACTATTGACAGAAAAGGTTAGTAAGTATAAACTATCGATGCTGATAGTTGCCACTGACTAACCTTTGCGGCGACTGCAAGGAGAATAACAAAGGAGTGTGGAAGACATGATGCCTTTGACGATGGCAAAAGCGGGCGAGACCGTGACCATCAAAAAAATCACCGGCAAGGATGAGGTCCGCCAGCACCTGGCAGAGCTGGGTTTTGTGGTGGACAGCGAAGTGACCGTGGTGAACGAGATCGCAGGCAACCTGATCCTGCAGGTCAAGGAGAGCCGGATCGCACTGGACAAGACCATGGCGAACCGCATTATGATTGGCTAAACAGCACCACAAGCTGTTTGGGAGCTGCTCCGAAACTGGAATAGTCTCTCGTATAAAGACAAGTAGAGGAGGATCTATAATGAAGACTCTGAAAGACGTCAAGGTCGGCGAGACCGCAACGGTGGCAAAGCTGCATGGCGAGGGCCCTGTGAAGCGCCGCATCATGGACATGGGCATCACCAAGGGTGTTGAGATCTATGTCCGTAAGGTTGCCCCTGGGCGACCCTATGGAGCTGACCGTGCGCAACTACGAGCTGAGCGTGCGCAAGGCCGACGCTGAAATGATCGAAGTGGTTTGATTCCAAAGAGAGGAAAGGACACGCAATGAGTATTAAAATTGCACTGGCCGGCAACCCGAACTGCGGTAAAACGACCCTGTTCAATGCACTGACCGGCTCGAACCAGTACGTCGGCAACTGGCCCGGCGTTACCGTCGAGAAGAAAGAGGGTAAGCTGAAAGGCGCGGAGGATGTCATCATCCAGGACCTGCCCGGTATCTACTCTCTGTCTCCCTACACGCTGGAGGAAGTTGTCGCCCGCGGCTACCTCGTCAACGAGAAGCCCGATGCCATCCTGAACATCATCGATGGTACCAACATCGAGCGTAACCTGTACCTGACCACCCAGCTGATCGAGCTGGGCATCCCCGTGGTCATGGCTGTCAACATGATCGACCTGGTCCGCAAGAACGGCGACAAGATCGACCTGAACAAGCTGAGCGAAGAGCTGGGCTGCCAGGCCGTTGAGATCAGCGCTCTGAAGAACGAGGGCAGCGAGAAAGCCGCTCAGATGGCTGCTGCCGCTGCCAAGGCTGGCAAGGTTGCCGAGCTGCCCCATGTCTTTACCGGCAGCGTGGAGCACGCCATTGCCCACATCGAGGAGTCCATCCAGGGCAAGGTCGATGACCGCTTCCTGCGCTGGTATGCCGTCAAGCTGTTCGAGCGCGACGACAAGATCGAGGCTGAGCTGAACCTCGGCAAAGACCTGCTGGATCACATCGGCCAGCATGTCACCGACTGCGAGAACGAGATGGATGACGATGCCGAGAGCATCATCACCAACCAGCGCTACGCTTACATCAACAGTGTTGTTTCCAAGGCTGTCAAGAAGAAGGCCCGTGTGGAGCACCTGACCGCTTCCGATAAGATCGACCAGATCGTGACCAACCGTATCCTGGCCCTGCCCATCTTCGCGGCCATCATGTATCTGATGTACTCCCTGTCCATGGGCACCTCCATTGCAGACGGCGGCTGGTCCATCGGTACCTTTGCAACGGACTGGACCAACGATGTCCTGTTCGGAGAAATCGTTCCCAATGCAGTGGGCGGCTTCCTGGAGAGCATCGGCGTGGCTGGCTGGCTGTACGGCCTGATCATGGACGGCATCGTGGCCGGTGTCGGCGCGGTGCTGGGCTTTGTTCCCCAGATGCTGGTCCTGTTCTTCCTGCTGTCCATTCTGGAGGATGTGGGTTACATGTCCCGTGTCGCCTTCATCATGGACCGTATCTTCCGCCGCTTCGGCCTGTCCGGTAAGAGCTTCATCCCCGTGCTGGTCGGCACTGGCTGCGGCGTCCCGGGCGTTATGGCTTCTCGTACCATCGAGAACGAGCGTGACCGCCGTATGACCATCATGACCACCTGCTTCATCCCCTGCGGCGCTAAGATGCCCATTATCGGCCTGATCGCGGGTGCTATGTTCGGCGGCTCCTCTGTGGTTGCTGTTTCCGCTTACTTCATCGGCATGGCCGCCATCATCTGCTCCGGTATCATCCTGAAGAAGACCAAGATCTTCGCAGGGGACCCCGCTCCCCTTCGTTATGGAGCTGCCCGCGTACCATGTGCCCGCCTGGGGCAACGTCTTCCGTGCTACCTGGGAGCGCGGCTGGTCTTTCATCAAGCGTGCTGGTTCCGTCATTCTGGCCGCTACCGTTGTGCTGTGGTTCCTGCAGGGCTTCGGCTTCGAGAACGGTGCCTTCGGTATGGTCGAGGATCAGGACAACTCCGTGCTGGCTGCCATCGCTACCAAGGTCGCATGGATCTTCGCTCCTCTGGGCTTCGGCAACTGGAAAGCAACCGTTGCTTCCGTCACCGGTCTGATCGCAAAGGAGAACGTTGTTGGCACGTTCGGCGTCCTGTACAACTTCGGCGGCGAGCTGTCTGAGAACGGTGATGAGATCTGGAGCGCTGTCGCTGCCGATTACACCGCTCTGTCTGCTTACGCGTTTATGATCTTCAACCTGCTGTGCGCTCCCTGCTTTGCTGCGATGGGCGCGATCAAGCGTGAGATGAACAACGGCAAGTGGACCGCGATCGCCATTGGCTATATGTGCGCTCTGGCTTACTGCGCGGCTCTGGTCGTGTACCAGCTGGGCGGCCTGATCACCGGTGAGGTCGGCTTCAACCTCTTCACCATCGTGGCGGCAGTTGTTCTGGTTGGCTTCATCTACCTGATGGTCCGTCCCAACAAGTATGTTGGCGACAATGAGGTCAAGATCGACGTCAAGAAGATCACTGCCAGCAAGTAATATCGCACGATTTTGAAAGGAGTGCTTTTGTATGATGGAATTCCTGGCTGCCAACTTTAACCTGCCCACGATCATCGTTGGTGCAATCGTGTTTGGCGGCGTGATCTGGGTCACCTGGCACTCCCACAAACACGGCGGTGGCTGTGGTGGCTGCGGCGAGGGCGGCTGCAATGGAGATTGCGGAGGGTGCAGCGGATGCCATTGACGGAAGCGCACCTGCGGTATCTGCTGGCTATCTACGAAGTCTCGCAGACGCATCTGGACATCAGCTCCCGCAGCATTGCAGAGAAGCTGGGCGTGACCAAGCCCTCTGTAGTACGCATCATGAACCTGCTCATGGAGCGCGGCATGATCGTCAAAGAGCACTACGGTAAGATCTACATGACCGACCGCGGCATCTTTGTGGCCAAAGAAGTGCAGGCGCAGCTGGAGCGGGTGCTGCAGAATTTTCCTCCGGTCAACATTGAGCTGACGGAGGAGGAGCGCTTGACGGCGGCACTGGCCCTGACCTCCGCGCTGCCGGAGCGGGCCTTTGTGGGTGAGTACGAGCGCCTGTTCGGCACGGTCTCCGACGAAGCAGCCGAACCGGAAAAGGCGGGCTGAAAACCTGTAAGCCTATGTGGATCAAAAGAGCCAGTCTCACACGAGACTGGCTCTTTTGGCATTTTATGATTCAGAAAGTGTTTCCTCAGCAGAGATACCCCTCAAAGCAGTGGAGGTCTTCCGTTTTGACGATGCCCTCCAGGTAGAGGCCATCCTCCCGGTATTCTTCCACCTGCACGCTGCCCCGCTCCCGCATGGGGCGGCAAGGCCCAGCTTATCATAGGGGAGCAGCACCCGGATGGTATGCACCCGGTCGCTGAGGGTCTCATCCAGCTTTTTGAGCAGGGCCTCCAGGCCGTAGCCCGTTTTGGCGCTGGTCAGCAGGATGTCGGGTCAAAGCTGAGAGCACCGGGTTTGTCGCATTTGTTGTAAACGGTCAGGCGGGGAATATCGGCACAGTCCAGACCATCAAAACCTCGTCCGTGACGGCCAGCTGCTCTTCCCGCTGCTCATCGCCGGCGTCGGCCACCCGGACGATGACGTCCGACCAGGCGGCTTCCTCCAGCGTGGATTTAAACGCCTCCACCAGATTGTGGGGCAGGCGGGAGACGAAGCCGACGGTGTCCACCAGAAGCACGGCCATGCCGCTGGGCAGTACCAGCTTCCGGCTGGTGGGGTCCAGGGTGGCGAACAGCATGTCCGCCTCAGCGACGCTGGGGCCGCATAGGGCATTCATCAGGCTGGATTTGCCCACGTTGGTGTAGCCGACAAGGCTGACCACGGGCATCCCGGTTTTGGCGCGGGCCTTGCGGCTCTCGCCCCGGCGCTTTTCCATCTCGGCCAGTTTTTCGGCCAGTGCGTCGATGCGGGCGTGGACATGGCGGCGGTCCAGTTCCAGTTTGGTCTCACCGGCACCGCGGCGGGCACCGCCGCCGCCGCCACCGCCGCCGCCCTGACGGCTCAGGCTCTCGCCCATGCCCTGCAGGCGGGGCAGACGGTAGCGCAGGAGGGCCAGCTCGGTCTGCAGTTTCCCCTCGTTGGTCACGGCGCGGCTGCGGAAAATTTCCAGGATGAGCATGGTGCGGTCAATGACTTCCATGCCGCCCAGCGCTGTGGAGATGTTGCGGATCTGGCTGCCAGTCAGTTCGCCGTCAAACACGGCGCACTCCGCGCCCAGTTCGGCGGCCGCTGCCGCGGCTTCTTCCAGCTTGCCGCTGCCCAGCACGATGCCGGTCTCAGGGGTCTGGCGCTTCTGGGTGACTTCGGCCACGGCTTCCATATGGTTGGCTTCGCACAGGGCCGAAAGTTCGGCCAGGCTCCGCTCACAGTTCCACAGGCCCTGATCCAGTGCCAGCAGGATGACTTTCGTCGGGGGTGTTTCCACTAAGATATCGTAAAGCTCGCTCAAAATAAATCCTCTTATTTATACAAAGTGTTGTAATGCTCTCTCGTGAGCACATAGCATTTGCAGGAGACAGGTGTACCGTCAAATTTATGGTACTCGGCGTCATGGTGGTAGACAAAGCCCGCCTTTTGCATCACCCGGCCACTGGCAGGGTTGGCAGCGGCGTGGCAGCAGGCGAGCCAGTTACTATTTGTATTTTTGAACCAGTATTCTACAACCGCGCGGAGGGCTTCGGTGGTAAAGCCTTTGTTCCACCAGGCTCTGCCGATGCAGTAGCCCGGTTCCCAGATGCCTTCGGAGAGATCCAGCCCGGGCCACGCGGCTTTCTGCTGGGGCCCCCCAGCAGGCTGTTGTAGATGCTGATGGAGCCGAACGCCTGTCCGGTGGCCTTTTCCACGATGGCCCACTGGTAGTAGTCCTCGTTGGGATAGAGGGTGGCCCATGCCTCCAGCAGCTGGCGGGTCTCAGCCGCGTTTTTGTGCGGCTCCCACCGCAGAAAACGGGTCACGTCCGGGTCATTGGCCCAGTTGACGTACATCCTGTTGGCATCTTCCGGCATAAGGCGGCGCAAAAGCAGCCGCGGCGTTTCGATTTCCTGTGTGCCGGCGTGGCGCATGTTCCATCACTCCGTTCTGTATTGAAAGTACGCATAGGATAGCACAAATTTACCGGGAACGCAAGGGAAGTGCAGAAAACCCTCCGCAAAAGGTGCTTGACAACCGCGTAAACTTTATTAAACTGAAGATACATGAGAAAACTCCCCGGTTTCCCGGGGAGCGCGGCTCAACTGCGAGGCAAGTCATTTTTCAGGATGGAAGCCCAATCGCTTTTGCCATAGAGGAACCGAAGAACCATAACAGTATGTGAGGGCTCATGAATCTGGTAAAACAGAAGATAATTCTGCACCGGGACGAAATGAATCTGATGAATGACTAGAATGGGATCGTCGATCACTGGAAAACGGGCTGGAAACGACTCCAAGGAATCAACGCAGTCGATTGTATTCCCAAGCAGGCGTCGGCCAGCAATCGGATTCTTCAGCTGGAGCGTGACGTAGCGGACAGATTCATTGATATCCTGTTCCGCTGTGTTGGAAAGTTCAACGGTATAATTCATTCACGCCCCCAATGATTCAGCAACTCGGCTTTGACATCTTTCCAGGGGCGTGTACGCCCTGCGGCAACATCATCGAGCCCCTCCTGGAGCTTGACATACAGCTCAAAGCGGCTGGTCAGTGCTTCATAGGTCTCAATGCTCATGACGGCGAGATCACCCTTGCCGTTTTTGGTGATGAACACGGGTTCTGCATAGTCATGGCAGAAAGTGGAAATCTCATTGTAGTGATTGCGCAGGTCTGCGCTGGAACGAATCTTAGGCATGGAGGACACCTCTCTTTCATACAAAAATTATATCAGAATTTCTTTATACAATCAAGAAAAAGATAAAGGAGACCCAAACATGATCGACGTGCGTGCACATCTGGCCCGGAAACCGCTTTTGTTTGATGGCGGCATGGGTACCTATTATAAAGCCAAGCCCGGTACGGAGTGTGAGCAGGGCAACCTGCTGGACCCGGCGGGTGTGCGGAAAGTCCACCGGGAGTACCTGGCAGCCGGCGCGGAGGCCATCAAGACCAATACGTTTGGCCTGCCCCGGATGGCGGCGGCACGGCAGCCGGACTGGCAGGCGCTGGCCCGTGCAGGCTGGAAGCTGGCGGCGGAAGCCGCTGTGGAGACGGGAGCGGCCGTTTTGCGGACCTGGGCCCGGCTCCGGATACCGAGGCTGCCCCGGCGGGAAGCATCTACACGGCAGTGGCCCGCTGTGTTGTGGAGCAGGGGGCAAAGAACTTCCTGTTTGAGACCCTGAGCTCGGATGCCGGTGTGCTGGAGGCCGTGCAGGCCGTCAAGGCGCGGGTGCCGGATGCCTTTGTGCTGGTCTCCTTTGCGGTGCTGCCGGATGGCTACACCCGGGAGGGCATGTACAGCAAAGACCTGGTCCGCCGGATGACGGAGAGCGGCATTGTGGACGCGGTGGGCTTCAACTGTGTGTCGGCACCGGGCGCCATGCGCACGCTGGTGCAGCAGCTGGGCAGCACGGCCCTGCCGCTGTCGGTCATGCCCAACGCGGGCTACCCGGTGGTCACCCGCACCCAGGTGCAGTATCGGGGCAAGCCGGAATACTTCGCCAAAGAGCTGGCCCGAATTGCGGCGGAAGGGGTTCGGCTCCTGGGAGGCTGCTGCGGCACCACTCCGGCTCACATTGCCGCCCTGCGGGCAGCGCTGGATTCTCTGCCTGCTGTGGAAAAAGCGGCCCCGGCGGTGCAGGTTTCCACCCCGGAAGCACCGACGGTGGAAAAAGATGACGCGTTTCTGCGCAAGCTGAACGCTGGCAAAAAGGTGATCGCCATTGAGCTGGATTCCCCCAAGGATGCCGACCTGACCAACTATCTGGCTGGCGCAAAGCGGCTGCAGGCGGCGGAGCTGATCTGCTGACCATCGCGGACTGCCCCATTGCCCGGGCCCGGATGGATTCCTCCCTCGTGGCCTGCCGGGTGCACCGGGAGCTGGGGCTCTGCACCCTGCCCCACATGACCTGCCGTGACCGCAACCTCAACGCCACTAAGGCCCTGCTGCTGGGCCTGTACGCTGAGGGGGTACGGGAAGTGCTGGCCATCACGGGCGACCCCATCCCCACGGCAGAGCGGGACGAGGTGAAGAACGTCTACCAGTTCAACTCCCGCAAGCTGGCCCAGTATATCGTTTCGCTGGCAGGGGAGGGCCGGGAGATGCCCAGCCCCATGACAGTCTTCGGTGCCCTGAACCTCAACGCCCGCAATTTTGAGGTGGAGCTGCGCCGGGCGGGCGAAAAGCTGGAAAATGGGATGTCCGGTTTCCTGACGCAGCCGGTCCTCTCGGAGCAGGCCGTGGAGAACCTCCGCCGCACCCGGGAGACGCTGGGCGAGCGGGCAAAAATTCTGGCCGGCATCATGCCGGTGGTCAGCCAGCGGAACGCGATCTTTATGGAGAACGAAGTCAACGGCATCCATGTGGCAGAGGATATCATAGAAGCCTTTGCAGGCCTCGACCGGGAGCAGGGCGAGGCACTGGGCCTGGAGATCTCCCTCAAGATGGCCCGGGAGGCCCTGCCCTATGCGGACGGTTTCTATCTGATGACGCCGTTCAACCGGGTGGCGCTGATGGAGCGGCTGATCGTCCGGCTGAAGACAGAACTATTGCAGGAACAATGAAAAAAAGCAATTGACAAATCGAACAAAAACCGCTATTATCTTTTTATAACAAATGCGATGAAAAAGAGTGCGCGCTGCAGTCCGCTTTTTCCAGAGAGCCGGGGTAGGTGAAAGCCCGGCAGAGCGGCGCGGTGCGCTGTCACTTTTGAGCAGAGGCGGGGAATGGAGTAGTCGCCTCCGGTTCTGCCCCACGTTATGCAATTTGGGTGGTACCGCGGTATGTAGATTTACAGCCGTCCCATGGGAAATTTCCGTGGGGCGGCTTTTTTTTCGTCCCTGCGGACCAAAAACGTTTGGGAGGTTACAATGAAAGAACTCGCAAAACAGTATGATCCGAGCCAGGTGGAAGACCGCATCTACCAGTTCTGGCTGGATGGCGGCTACTTCCACACGAAGGCCGACCCCGACAAGAAGCCCTACACCATCGTGATGCCCCCTCCGAACGTCACCGGCCAGCTGCACATGGGCCATGCGGTGGATAACACCATGCAGGACATCCTCATCCGCACCAAGCGGATGCAGGGCTATGCCGCCCTGTGGGTGCCCGGTACCGACCATGCATCCATCGCCACCGAGGCCAAGGTCGTGGAGGCCATGCGTGCCGAGGGCCTGACCAAGGAGATGGTGGGCCGCGACGGTTTCCTGGAGCGTGCCTGGGCCTGGAAGACCAAGTACGGCAACCGCATCGTCAGCCAGCTGAAGAAGCTGGGCAGCAGCTGCGACTGGGAGCGTGAGCGCTTCACCATGGACGAGGGCTGCTCTGAGGCTGTCAAGGAAGTCTTTGTCCGCCTGTACGACAAGGGCCTCATCTACCGCGGCAACCGGATGGTCAACTGGTGCCCCCACTGCAACACCTCCATTTCCGATGCCGAGGTGGAGTACGAGGAGAAAGGACGGCAGCTTCTGGCACCTGCTCTACCCGGTCAAGGAGACCGGCGAGATGCTGGAGCTGGCTACCACCCGTCCCGAGACCATGCTGGGCGATACCGCTGTTGCCATCAACGGCGATGACCCCCGCTATGCTCATCTGCACGGCTGCCATGTCATGCTGCCCCTGCTGAACAAGGAAATCCCCATTGTGTGCGACGAGCACGCCGACATGACCAAGGGCACCGGTGTCGTCAAGATCACCCCTGCCCACGACCCCAACGACTTCGAAGTGGGTCTGCGCCACGACCTGCCCATCGTGCGTGTCTTCACCTACGACGGCCACATGACCGGCGCTGCCGACAAGGCTGCTGCCGACGCTCTGTTCGCCGCCGGCAAGAACGCCATCAATGAGCCTCATGTGCTGGACTGCGGCAAGTATGCCGGCATGACCACCCTCGAGGCCCGCAAGGCCATCCTGGCCGATCTGGAAGCCGGCGGCTTCCTGAAAGAGACCGAGCCCCTCAAGCACGAGGTGGGCACCTGTTACCGCTGCGGCACCACCGTGGAGCCCATGGTGAGCAAGCAGTGGTTCGTCAAGATGGAGCCGCTGGCAAAGCCCGCCATCGAGAGCGTGGAAAAGGGCGACATCAAGTTCGTGCCCGAGCGGTTCACCAAGAACTATATGAACTGGATGAAGAACACCCGCGACTGGTGCATCAGCCGCCAGCTCTGGTGGGGCCATCACATCCCGGCATGGTACTGCGACGACTGCGGCGAGACCGTGGTTGCCAAAGAGGCGCCCTGCACCTGCCCCAAGTGCGGCGGCACCAAGCTCACCCAGGACCCCGACACGCTCGACACCTGGTTCTCCTCCGCACTGTGGCCGTTCAGCACGCTGGGCTGGCCCAATGAGGAGAGCGAAGACCTCAAGTATTTCTATCCCACCAACACCCTCGTCACCGGCTACGACATCATCGGCTTCTGGGTCAGCCGCATGATCTTCTCCGGCCTGGCCTACACCGGCAAGGCTCCCTTCGACACCGTCTGCATCCACGGCATCGTCCGCGACAGCCAGGGCCGCAAGATGTCCAAGAGCCTTGGCAACGGCATCGACCCGCTGGAAGTCATCGCCCAGTACGGCGCAGACGCCCTGCGCTTTATGCTGGTGGACGGCTCTACCCCGGGCAACGATATGCGCTATATCGAAAAGAAGGTGGAGGCTGCCCGCAACTTTGCCAATAAGCTGTGGAACGCCACCCGTTTTGTGCTGATGAACCTGCCCGAGGACTTAGCCGGGTCTGCCCAGGAGGAGCATGCTGGACATGAGCGACAAGTGGGTGCTGACCAAGCTGAACCAGGTGGCCGGTGCTATGAGCGATAATCTGGACCACTACGAGATGGGCCTGGCGGCTGCCAAGATCAACAGCTTCATCTGGGATGTCTACTGCGACTGGTTCATCGAGATCGCAAAGCCCCGCCTGAACTCCGGCGACGCGGAGCAGGCCGACACCGCCCGCCGTGTGCTGGTGTATGTGCTGGACAAGGCCCTCAAGCTGCTGCATCCGTTCATGCCCTTCATCACCGAAGAGCTGTATCAGGCTCTGCCCGGCTCTGCCGAGACCATCATGACCCAGCCCTGGCCCACCGTGGATGAGAGCACACAACTGGACCGCGGAGGAGGAAGCTTTTGAAAAGGTCATGGACTACATCAAGGCCGTGCGTACCATGCGCACCGAGATGCCGCTCCGTTCCAGAACGCGCAGGTCTATCTGGCAAAGTTCGCCTTTGCCACCGATGTGACCTTTACCGAAAAGTACGAGGGCGGCACCGACGGTATGGTGCAGGTGTCCACCCATGCGGCCCGCGGCTTTATCCCCATGATCTGCCCGACTCCTGGCCAGGCATCTGGGCGGGTGAACGGCCAAACCTGTGGCACCGGAGGCTGTTTTGCTCACAGGCCGCCGAGACCCAAGTGAGGGTGCCCGGGAGACCCGTGCCCCGTGCTGCCGCCGAGCTGGCTGCCGCTGCCCGCTGCCATTTTTGGCGCGGCAGGCTGTGCGCTGGCCGTGGTGGAACTGCTTTGATGCCGGGCCTGTGCGCGGAGGGCCCTGCCCGGACGGCATGCCGGTCGGGTGTGCCGGTGGACGGGAGGATTCTATCTGCGTCACCGCGCCGGAGCAGCCCAAAGCAGTCCTCAGCAGAATCCGTGGCTGCCGGTAAGTGGCAATTGGTGGAGCTGCCGGTGCCTGACCCGAGGACACCCACGTTCCTGCCGAGAAGTTTACCAGTGGCAAGGTGGATTACGGCGGATACACGGTCCTGCTGGCGTTCCTGGGCCGCCACGCGGTCATGCGGCCATTGCCGTCGAAATGGCGCTCGCGCTCTGGCTGCCGAGGGCTTTGAGATCCCCGATGAGGCCATTCTGAGGGCCTTGCGGCCGTCGAGGAACCGCAGCAATCCGGGATTCAGACCATGGTCCCGCTGACGCCTCTGCGGCGGGCAAGCGCCCGTGGTCGGAAAGTCCCCTCTGGCGTGGTCGGCCTGCTGAGAAAAGGCCCGCTACCACTTTGACGCCGTCCTCTGCGAGAGCCTGGACGAGGCTGTGAAGCAGGCTAAAGCCAACAGCCGCCGAGGCCTTCTGGTCTGTGGCAGTGAGGCCATCGCCCTGGAAGCGGCAAAGCTGCTGGAAACCATCTGAGCGACACGCTTCTCTAAAAAATAACGCAAAAGCTCTGTACACTGAGAGTATCTCGTGTGCAGAGCTTTTTATTTTTGCAAAAAGGAGATGGACAAGCCATGGCAACGGTCACATTCAGCGCGGCAGACGATGTGCTGTACGCCTATCTGGCGGGCGAGATCGACCACGACGCCGCGCAGAACCTGCGCATCCAGCTGGACGATGCCCTGCTGAACCGTACGCCCCGCACGCTGGTGCTGGATTTTGGCGGGGTGGGATTTATGGATTCCTCCGGCATCGGGCTGATCTTAGGACGGCAGCGCTGTGCCCGGACATTGGGCGGCACCCTGCGGATCCAGCACGCGCCCGAAGCGCTGCGGCGGG
>VOFG01001633.1_pt1 | contig 41543 bp, 58 predicted proteins | sample 5384171 | NCBI WGS metagenome assembly VOFG01 (sample SAMN12384726, study PRJNA508395) | human gut metagenome | isolation source: healthy gut F | host: Homo sapiens
CAACCATATTATGATCACTATAAGGCGCATCCGGAGAGAAACAATCCTGTCCTTTTAAGAATTCCGAATAGAAAACGTAATCAATCCGCCAGAGTTTGTACAACTGACGGAAGGTATATTGGTAGCCGCTTCCGCAATCACGGAAACCATCTGTCAGACCTTTCCGTAACTGATGGTACGTATAAGAAGCGGGCGTATCGTTGAAGTCGCCACAAACCAATACCGATAAGGAGAACGTTCGATCTCGGCATGGATTGAATCGGCTTGTTCTGCCTCGTTTCAGATAATTATTTTTCATTTTCAAGATCAAATCTTTAACTGCTTTTTGCACGGACTTCCAAGCTCTTGCCGGGAGCGGTAATGATACCGCGATAGGCATTGACGCTTGTTGTCTCGAAGTGGTTGTTGATCACGCGGATGTATTGGTTGTTTATTCTTACATCGGCTATTAATGACATATTACTGGAATTCTTATAATACAGAGCTTTTACCGAATGGATCGGATAACGGCTGTAGATCGTAGTCGGTAAATGGTCTGTACGCCGGCTGATATATTTATACAGTACATAATCGAAAGCGTACCGGATGCTGTCCCGATGGTAATATCCGTCACCGGGAGCTTCCTGGAAGCAGATGATATCGGGTTGTAGCTGCTTGATATAAGCGGCGGCTTCGTTCATAGTGTACTTTCTGTCCCAATAGAAATGGCTGGCGTTGTAGGTGACTACGGTCAGAGGGGTTCCTGCTTGTTCAGATGCAGCCGGTTTATGCCAACACGAGGGTTGATAAACGGCTGACAGATAATCCGCATGAAGCAGGATCGCCAGCAAAGGAACCATACCTTTCCATTTCTTTTTGTGAATAATTGTATTACCAGCAACAACAGGTTGACTGCCAATATCGGCCAAACCAACAATGTAAGGAAAGACAGCCAGATACAGATTCCATCAGCGTAATAGCCTCCGGTCAAACAGAGGGCGGATAATACTGCAAAAACAGGAGCAGGGTATTATTCAGCCTTGTCCAGCACTTCATATACCGAATTCTTGCTCTTGAACTCAGGCACGATTCCTTTCATCATTCGGACGGTTCCCATTTTGTCTACTTTGATCGCGAGGTCGATCAAGGGGGACATGACCGTACAGATGTCTTCGTAATCGTATTCCCGGACTTGGGCACGGTAGATCTTTTCGTTTTCCGTAGGTAATGTATTTTCTTTCGTTGCCAACAGTTCTTCATAGAGCTTTTCGCCCGGACGGAGACCGGTATATTTGATCTCGATATCCTCGCCAGGGATAAGGCCTGCCAGTTCGATCATGCGGCGTGCCAGATTGGCGATCTTCACAGGGGTTCCCATATCGAAGACGAAGATTTCGTTTCCTTTGCCCATAAAGGCGGCTTCCAAAACCAAGCGGCAGGCTTCGGGGATCGTCATGAAATAGCGGATGATGTCGGGATGGGTGACGGTCAGAGGACCGCCTTTTGCCAACTGTTCGCGGAAACGAGGAATGACGGAACCGTTGCTGCCTAACACGTTGCCGAAACGGGTGGTGATAAAACGGGTTTTACCGGAATGCCGGCCTTTGCTGATAGCGATGCTCAAGCTTTGCACATACATCTCCGCCAAACGTTTGGACGCTCCCATGACATTGGTCGGGTTGACGGCTTTATCGGTCGAGACCATGATGAACTTGTCTACGTCGTACTTGACTGCCATATCGGCTACGTTACGCGTACCGTAGACATTCGTATGGACGGCTTCGCAGGGGTTCTCTTCCATCAGGGGCACATGCTTGTAGGCGGCGGCATGGAAGACCAACTGGGGATGGAAACGCTGATAGATGCTTTCGACACGATGGATCATGCGAATGTCTCCCATGACCGGGGTAAACTCGACATCGGGGAATTTTTCTTCCAGCTCCAGCCGGATGTTATGCATCGGGGTTTCGGCACTGTCGAACAAAACCAATTGCTTCAGCCCGAAATGGCAGAGTTGGCGACAGAGTTCGCTACCGATGGAACCGGCGGCTCCGGTGACCAAAACGACTTTGCCTTTCAGGGAACCTGCGATCTCCTCCATGTTGATACGGATCTCTTCGCGTCCTAACAGGTCTTCGATGCGGACTTCGGGAAGGGCGCGCATCTTCAGTTTGCCTCCTTTCAGTTCGTCCAAAGAAGGAAGGAGCAACATACGGTTTCTCTTTTTTCGCAGAAACGAACCAGACGTTCGCTTTCTTCCTTCACCGCCTTATAGTCCGTAAAGAGGATCGCCTTGATATTGTAGCGGTTCACCAAACGGCTGAATTCCTCTTGGTCGGTAATGAAATAGACCTTATATAAAAACCGATGCGCATGGAAACACGCTGGCCGAAACGGAGGAAGCCTTCCACCTGATAGGATGAGTTTTCACGCAGAAAGGAATCGTTCAATAGGGCGGGAGAAGAATCTTCATGCCCGAATATGAAAAAGCTTGTCTTTCCGGTTGGATGCAATGCTGCTCACCATAAAGGTATAGAGCGTGATCAGGAAAGCACGGAATATCGTCAGGATAAAAAAGTGAGGAAGAAATCCACCACACTTCCCAGCAGGAAACCGCGAAAGGAAAGAAGGCCGGTCGTAAACAAAAGAACCGGCAGGATGGTCGCCACTTTCAGTGAAGAGGACATGGCGATGCGTCCGGTTTCAGTAAAGGCGGAATGGCGAATAATGCCTTTATAGGTCTGGCAAACAAGAAAGCTGGCAGGGCTACAGAACAACGACGCCAGAAAAACCGTCAGAATGATCTGGTCGGTATAGTTCCAATCCAGAATATAACTGACCAAAGCTAAAAGAAGTAACGGTCGAAAAGACGGAAAGGAACAGGTCAATCAAAAAAATTATCCAGCGATTGAGGTATTTCTCTTTCGTTAATCTTAATAGTAAATCATTGATTTTCATATAATTAAAGAATTTATTACCCTACAACAAAGTTCGTCAGTCCCAATAGTGGAATAACGAATAGAAATCGATTTTGGCAGCAAAATATCTTAATAAAATATTAAAAAGGGTTACTGCACGTTGTTTATTTTGTGCTATAGCACAAAATAAAAAGTTCAAACAAAAATAAAAGCTGTTTGAACAGCTTTTATACACTGAATATATATTTTCCCAAGAGCGCACAAAGATAGTTAATTTATTTGAAATTCAAACCTTTTATTTTTTATATACCTAATAATCAGCAGTTTGATATCATTATAAATATCCAATGATTATCAAGGATTAATTCTATTTTGCTCTAACTAAAAAAATCAAATAATATATAGATTAGAAAGCGGTATAGCACATCTTATCATATATAATATTTATTGAATATCAAGCATTATCAAAATCATATCGATTTTATACTAAAATTATACTGTTTCTAAATAAGTAGATTGTCTATCCTTCTCTTTCCGATAGAACGGGCAAAAAGAACGGGATATATTTTTTCACTCTGTTAACCTATTTTTGAAACAATATGATTTACAACAACTTAACAAACAATACATTCCACACAAAAAAGCTCGTCAGTCCCAAAGCAGAAAAAGACATAACAGTCTGGACATATGAAGATTAAGTGTCTACAAAATGACTAAAAGAAACGTACGTTTCTTTTAGTCATTCCATTTACGAAAGATTGTTAACTGTTGGCTTTCGGAAAATAGCGTGCAAAAGACTCGATATATTTGGCAGACAGGAAAATAAAAAATAAACGAAGATGTGTGAATTTCAAATATTTTAAGTATATTTGTCCCCATCAAAATGACTAAAAAAGAAACGTACGTTTTTTTAGTCATTTTATTGTTATGGGAATCTGCATGGATAGAGAGCGTCACTATTTTTTTCAAAGAGACACAGGAAGGGAAAGATATAGGCAGATATGATTCAGGCACGAATTTCAAAGAAATCCGTGCCTGAAAAAACGTGATGAAACCAGTGACCTATTCGATCGTGCTAATCGTAGAAATCATACCGAACCTTTCGTTATCGTTCAGATTCCAGATCACTTCACCTTTATCATTGATTTCGAATACCTGGGGGCTGTTGGCCTCTACGGCATTCTTGTCATGTCCCTGCCAGTTGCAGACGTACAGGCCGCCATCCTTTGCAGGAAGCAAGCCGGCGACGAAGAACAGGCGGGCTCCTTTGATATCGTTCTCACCGTAACGGCGGGCTACTTCGCCGTTGTCGAGGTTCACTTCCATCAGGGAGTGACCGTCACCACAGGCAACCCAATGGTTCCCGTTAGCCAATGCCAATGTCGTGAAAGGCGTTCCTTCGAGACGGGTGATCTTCACGACTTCGCCTCGCGGAGAGATCTCGCGCACGTCGGAAGTAGCAAAGAGGGGCATCAGGTAGTTACCGCGGGCATTCTTGTTCAGCTGGCGGAACTGGGCATGCGGATGTTCGATGCCTGTCTCATATTCGGTACGCGACAGGATTTCTCCCCTTCGGGCTCACCTCCATGATGACAGCCGGATGGCCTACCCAACCCAAAAGATAGTTACCGTCGGGCAACACGCGGGCGGTCTGCATCTCACAGGTATCGGGAGCAGCAATATTCCAGATCTCCTGATGGTTGCGGTCGATCAGCTTCGCACCTCTGGCATAGGCAAAGAGGATATTCCCGTCGGGAGTGGCAACAGCGGAGTTGCATTCCCAACCTTTTTCGAGGGGATGCTCCCACTCTACCTGCTTGGTGTTCTTATCGATGATCACGATCTTGTTCCAGCCGGAACCACCCAACAGCAATTTTTCTGTCTTCTTCTCGCAGGATGTAGCGGTTACCAGCAACAATGCGGAACAGAGATAAGTAAATAATTTATGCATAACTAATAATTTATCAATTTGCAAATGTGCCAATATGCCGGTGAAATACTCCAAATGGAACATTCATTCCATTGGTGCATTGGCATATTGACCCATTAGCACATTATTGTAAATCCTTGAACATTTCGAAACCTTGTTCCGGTGTCAAGCCTTCGTGTACGACAGCGTGTACGGCCTGAATCATGGCGGCAGGGTTTTCGCTCTGGAAGACGTTACGTCCCATATCGACACCGGCAGCACCGTCGTTAACGGCGTTGTAGCAGAGTTCGAGTGCTTCCTTTTCAGGCAGTTTCTTACCTCCGGCGATCACAACGGGAACCGGACAGGCGGCAGCTACCTTTTCGAAACCGTCGCAGTAGTAAGTCTTCACGATAGAAGCACCGTTCTCGGCGCATACGCGCGATGCGAGTGCGAAGTAACGGGAGTCGCGTGCCATCTGTTTGCCGACAGCCGTCACACCCCATGACGGGGATGCCATAGCGGTTCCCCCATATCGACAGCTTCCACCAGGTTGGCTGCCGTGATGGCTTCCTGTTCGCCGTCGCCGGCAGAGAACATGACTGCCATAGCGGAAGCATTGTAACGGATCGCATCTTCGATATCGATCAAAACGTTACGGTTCAATTCCGTCAGGATCGTAGAACCGGCATCCGAACGGAGGCAGACGGGCTTGTTGATGTTGGCGGGAATGGAAGTCTGCAAGATACCGCGCGTACACATGATACAGTCGGCATATTGTACGGGGAACGATATTCAGGTCGATACGTTCCAAACCTGAAGTCGGACCCATGATAAACCCGTGGTCGAATGCCAACATAACGGCACGGCCTGTTTTCGGGTTGAAGATACGAGAGGCGGTCTTTCATACCCCAAGAGTAGTTAGACGCACCTTTTACATGAAAATTGTCGAATTGGGAAGTTTGTCCGAAGCCGAAATTATTCGCTTCTCTGAACCCATCCATATCTGCCATAGCTTTTTTCCTTTCTTAATTTTTAATTCTTAATTCTTAATTTCTCAAAGCGCTTGCGCGAACGATTCAAAACATGCAACTCCAAGAGGTAGCACCGCTGTCGGCATAACCGACGGAGCGTTCGCCGTAGTTACGGGCACGGCCGAAGTTGGCTTTCATTTCTACGGTCGAAGCAGCACCGGCAAGGGCAGCTCGCTCCGGCTTCGAGGATTTCCTTGATATCGTCCGAAGAACATGCCTGGATCGCTTCCACAGCCGGGATCAGGGCGTCCATCATGGTCTTGTCGCCTTTCTGGGCTTTCGTCTGTTTCTGCACGTTGGCAAGACCGCCGGCAAACATAGCTTTCACTCCAGCTGCATCCAGTTCCGTACCGGAAGCATGGTCGCTCATACCTAAGAAGAAAGCCCCCAACAGCGTACTGGTGGAACCGCTTACCTGCAACATGACGTCAAAACCCATATCGTTCAGCATGGTTTTGAACTCCGTTCCTTTCTGGGCCGTAGCCACGATAGCGGACATGGCTGTCACGATTGCCTGGCCGTGGTCGCCGTCACCGATAACAGCGTCCAGTTTAGAAAAATTCGTCTTCGCGTTCTTTGATGTTCTTCAAGGCGTTGTCGAGCATCGCCTTGAAGTTTTCGATAGTCAGTTGTTTCATATCTCGTTTATTTACCGATTGTTGTCCAGTAAGGTGCATCAGCACGTTTGTTCTTCAGATAGTCGATATGATCTTCGTCGAGGATAGCCATAATCATTTGGAAACCTGCTTGTTCCTGTACGGTCAGGATTTCCTGAATACGGCTTACGACAACTTGAAGGCCACGGGCTTCCAGTTCCTTGTAGGCCTTACGGAAGATGATGTTCAACTCCATGTGGGTAGTCGCTCCTACGCCGTTGATGATAAGCATCATTTTATCTCCGGCTTTGGGTTTGAGCTGCTGGCAAAGCAGGTCTACCATTTCGGCAGCTGTAGCATCGGCTGATACAAGCGGTTTCTGTCCGCCACCGCCTTCGCCGTGCTGTCCCATACCGATCTCCATGATGCCCTGGGGCAGGTCGGTGATCGTACCGCCGTTCTGCGGATGCGTACAAGAGCGCATGGCAACGGCCAGAGTAGCGACGTTGTTGTTATAGCGTTCGGCGATTTCGACCAGCTCGTCAAGCGTCTTGCCTTCTTCGGCTGCAGCACCTATATTTTATACAAAGGCACACAACCGGCCAAGCCGCGACGGTCGTTGATGTCGGCACCGATACCGGCACTGATATCGTCGTGAGTCAGCACTTGTTTCACCTTGATGCCTACACGTTCTGCCAACTGGCAAGCCATGTTCGCACTCATCACGTCGCCGGAGTGGTTCAGGACAACCAACAGGATACCGGCTTCACGCTTCATCAGCTGCAAAGCCTGGAACAGACGCTGTGCACCGGGAGCGGCAAAGATGTCGCCCACGACAGAGCAGTCCAGCATACCTTCGCCTACGAATCCGCTCAATGCGGGTTCATGACCGGAACCGCCCAAAGTCACGATAGCCACTTTGTCTTCGCTCTTCGGATTGGCACGTACGACGATGTTTTCACCACCTAACTTGACCTGGTCCGATATGCCAATACATAACCTTCCAACAATTCGGGTGTTATCTGTTCGGGATCATTTATAAATTTTGTCTTTATGTCTGACATGGTATATTCCTCCTTTATTTAAGTATGTTATTAATGTTATTATTTGATTTCCATGATTTCGATAGCGATGCCTTCTTCTTCGATGAAAGCGATCGTCAAGTGTTCGTCGCATACGGCCGGGCCGAAGATCACCTTCTTGCCTTTCAACTCTTCCTCCAAAGAAGGAACGGTGTAGGCAATGTGTCCCTGTTTCTGTACCAGTTCGGGCAGACAGCTGCCTTCCTCGAATTTCAGGAATTCGATGCGATTCGGACTTTGCTATAGTCTGTCAACCATACTTTCAGGCCTTCGTTAAACATAGCCCCTTCTACTTGTTCTGTCGTTACGATACCGACATGATTAAATGTTCTCATGACTAATTAATTTTAAGTGTTCGTACTATTTTTTATTCGTTATCAGTTCTTCAACCTCAAAACATAGATGTTTCGCATTCAAAACACCCATGTTTCGTTTTCAAAACATATATGTTTCACACCTTCGTCTTCCATCTCCTGTACGAAAGGACAGCCAGGACAACGACTACCCCCAAGGCGATATAAAGATAGGTGAATATTCCATGCACATTATCATTTTGACCGTATGAATGCATTCCGCTCAGGAAATAATTGACACCGAAGAAAGTCATCAGCACGGAAGCGAACGCGATCACGGATGCCAGATTGAACAACCAAAGACTATTCCAGCGTTTCACCAAGTGGAGATGAGTCACTACGGCATAGACGACCATCGTGATCAGCGCCCAGGTCTCCTTCGGGTCCCACCCCAATAACGACCCCAGGACTCATTCGCCCAGACAGCACCGAGGAAAGTGCCGACAGTCATCAGGGCAAGCCCTACCCACAACGCCATCTCACCCACAATACTCAGTTCGGTGATACGGGCTTTCAATATCTCTTTGTTCTTCTTTCCGGCGACGGACATCATCACCATATTGGTCAGCCCGATCAGGCAACTGATACCGAAAAAGCCGTAAGCGGCAACAATGACCGCCACATGGAACATCAGCCACGGCGATTTCAGGACCGGTACGAGCGGATTGATCTCAGGGTCCATCCAGTTCAGACCGGAAACGAAGAGGATGATACCGCCGAACAGGGTGGCCAGCGCGAAGGTGATCGTACTACGGCGCACGAACAACAGTCCGGCAAAGACAGTCGCCCATCCCACATAGACCATCGTCTCGTAGGAATTGCTCCAAGGAGCATAGCCACCGATATACCAGCGCATCCCCATTCCGAACATATGATAATGAAAGACGACCAGTACGCCGGCTCCTAACAGCCATACGGCGACCTTCATCCAGCGGGTCCGGCGGAACAGCATCGCGAAAGAAAGGACCAACAACAGTCCGCCCAAGACCAGATAGCCGATCTTGCAATAGCGGAAGACATCCATCTTGTTATATTTCAATTCGGCCTGCATGCGCTTCGGACTGATATCGAGTGTCTTGTTCTTGGCTTGCTGATAGGTGTCGATCATGCCGACCACTTCATCGGCTTTCGCCCAATCGCCACTCTTCAAGCCCTCCTGCACTTCGCCTAAATACCAGTCGAAAATACGGGAGACGAACATGGAGTCTTTGCCAGTAAAGGCAGAGAGGTCGTCGCCGGGTGCATACCATTTATGATTCGGATCGTCTTCTTTCGGAAAAAGGTTCAGCATCTGGTGATTGATCAGCTGATGGAAGATGTTCAACTGCTCGTCCAGTTTCATCAGGTCCTTGTCGAAACGCGTACGCTGGGCAGGCATCTTGTTATAGGCTTCTTCCAACTTCTCTTGCAACTTGTAGCTGCCGTTACTGTCGAAGGCCTGGATATAGGCACACTCGCCGTCCGTCAGGTCATAATAGGCGGCCAACTCCGGATTGGACAGAGCGATAAAGGAACGCGCATCCACATATCGGGCATGGCTAAAAGGCTCAAAAGGAACTGGTCAGAGTTCAACTGACCGATCTTATCCGACTTATGGAGCTTACGTAGAATCTCCGAAGAGAAGGTATTGACCGGCATCATACGGCCGCTACCCGACTGGATCGGAAGGGCTCCGAAGAGGGCAGCATGTTCCGGGCTCACCGCATATTTCTGCACGGCATCGAGCATCGGGGAAGCCTTCCCGCCGGCATTTACGGACAGGGGAACGGCAAGGAGCGCAAGCAACAGGACCGTTACGTTGGTCGCCTTGCGCAATTCTTTCAGGCGGCGGCTCTGACGCATGAAGCGGGAATCCTTACCGACCAGGCAAAGGATCAGGCCGATGACCAGCAACAGATATCCGGTGTAGGTGATGTTCCGCCCCGCCACGTCGCGGTTGACGGAAAGGATGGTCCCGTGTTCGTCCTGGTCATAGGAGGCCTGGAAGAAACGGTAGCCTTTTACATCCAATACGTTATTCATAAAGATCCGCTCTTCGCGGTCTTCCCCATCCACATGGACGATCACTTCACTCTCGTAGGAAGAGGGACTGGCGGAACCGGGATAGCGGGTTAAGGTGAATTTCTTCAGTTCAACGGAAAAAGGCAGGGTATGAAAGGTCGTGTTATCGGAAGTGCGGACAGCAATCTGGTTGCTTGTCCCCCTTCACGCAGATGCAAAATTCCTTCTTCGCCGAAAAGGAAAGAGGTCAAGGCGCCGAGAAGGATGATGATAAAGGCGAAATGAGTCAGCATCAGTCCCCATTTGCCGCGTTTCAGGTATTGGTGTTTGATCGTAGCCGCAATAAAATTAACAACTAAAAGGAATTGGAGCAGAAAAACAGGGGGGAATAATAAACCATTGCTTTGGCTGTCGCTGTACCGTGATACTTTTCGATGAAAGTGGCAACGGCCAGGCCAAAGGCATAAATCAGTAACAGGACGATCGTCGTTACAAAGGAGGAGAAAAATCTTTCGAGATTTGTTTTCATTTACTTTTTATTAGAGTTCACAGATGCGGCAAATGTACGCAGATTAATCGTTTGATGAAATAACCGGTGGCAATCTGCCACATCTGTGTCCTCTATTAGTTGATAGATATCATCTATACCTTTTCATTATCAATCTTCAATGATCATACGGAAGCCGACGTTGAACACACGCTGGTACGGATAGTAAGCCTTACGCGTATGGGAAGCCGCATATTTCGGACGGTCGATATAAGAACCGCCGCGGGCCACCTTTGTATTCGGATGTCTCTTTCGTCTTCTCATTGTACGGATACGATACATAGTCGGAACGGGTCCATTCGGCTACGTTTCCGTGCATGCTGTACAGACCGAAGGGATTGGCCTCATAAGCCTTGCCGCCGACCTGGACCAGGTTACCGTCGTCCACGCTCTCTTCTTTCGGAAGGAAGGTATAGTACTTGTACCACGGGTTGGTCTTCGCCATCGGCTGCGGGTCTACACCGTAAACGGCAAACAACAGCGTTGTCTTGTCCGCCAAATTGTCCTTCTTGCCGAAGTCCGCATGCATGTCGCCATACCAGAAGTCCTGGTCGCTACCGGCGCGGCAAGCCCATCCCACTGTGCTTCTGTCGGAAGCGTGATCTTGAGACCGGTCTTTTCGCTCAGTTTCCGGCAGAATTCCATAGCATCGTTGTAGCTGACACGGATAACAGGCTGTTCCGGTTTATTGGCCGGATATCCCTGAACCACGTGGTCTTTCCACTGCTGATCGACGAAACGGCTGTCGTGATCCGGGAAGACAACGTTGAACTGTTCGTTCGTCGTTTCCAGCTCGGCCATCCAGAAGGCTTTGTCGATCTTCACCTTGGCAGTCGGATAAGCATCCGGTTCGCCACGGTAACTACCCATCACGAATTCACCGGCCGGGATACGGACGAAATTGACTTTCACACCCGGAGCGATCTCAACCACCTTACGGGTTTCCTTCTCCTTAGCCAGCATTTCCTTGATCCGGTCAGCACCGAAAGGCCAACCTTTCACCTTCAAGGTCTTTTTCCTTTACGGGAGCGGCCTTTTTCAGGCATTACCGGGGTGATCGGGCCTTGTTTCTTCAGGTAGTCGGCATAGTCGGCGATTTCTTTCTTCCAGTCGACACCGGCTCCGTTCGCATACTTGTCGGTCAATTCCTTACGACGCTTGATCTGGTCGAATCCCTTATAAGGAAGATCAGTCAATACGTTCGCACTGAAATAACCCTTGTCGGGAGCGTTGTAGTCGATCCAGTTATAACGCGTCTTCCATTCCTTATCGGTCAGTTTGACGTTGTGATGGCCTTTCTTCAGCAAGCGTACCAATTCGCTCGTGTTGGGATGATATTCGTACGGCTGCAAAACGACCATGTCGCCTTCGCCTCCCTGACGATGCACATACGGATGCAAGTTCAGATAAGACGTGCCATAACCTAGCTTGTCTTTCTTTCCCCCCGCAGGTCGAACGCTTTTCCTTCACCGTTATGACAAGCGATACAAGCGCGGTCCAGGATCGGCTGCACTTCCAGGTCAAACGTGAAAGAGCGTGTACCGCCTTCGGGCAGAGTCAAAGCAGACGGAGCTTTTTCTGCGAAGCGATCACACGTTTCGGGATCGCGATCTGGTTCTGGTCTTCATGACAACCGATACAGGAAAACCACTTCGCCCGGCTGACCGGTCACCCAGCTTCGCATCCACTGGATAGCCACGCCGTCCTTATCCAAAGGCTGGATGGAGATCGGTGTATTGGCAGGAGCCTTGAAGATCACGGAACCGTCTTCTTCGACAGGAACCGTCCCCAACATACGCTTGATATCCCAACCGGACTGGATTCCATGCCAGTTATGGTCGGAACGAGTCTTTACATACGCATATTCGTAAGCATGCAGACGCAGAGACTTGACCGTTCCGCGAGGAATACCTTTCAGACCTTCTCCTTCGTAGATATCCTGAATAAAGAAGGTCGCTTCCTTTTCATTCAGTTTCACACGGTCGGGAATGGACGGAGGAGTCTTTTGTCTTGCGCACCAGGATCGGGCTGATATAGCCTTCGCCTTCTGCCTGCATCAGACAGGTCACGTTGTCGTAGACGTCCACCAGATAGAGTCCCCACAAGGCATGCGGGTCCAACTTGGCTGCAACCAGGAAGTATTTGTCGTTCAGCGGAGTCGGTTTGATGAACTGCGGCCATACACCGTTTACCAGCTGGTCCTTGATTTCTTCTTTGATCGGACGGTTACGGTGAGGGGATTTCTGTACCATACCGGCTGTGCTCTTACGTCCCTTGGTCGGATCGAAGATGATCATACGGCCGAACGTGCCACACCGTGGTGACCGGAGATGATACCGACGAACGCCGAACCGTGGCCGGGCAACGGCTGCACGATCGAAAAACGTACTGTTCGGAACATCGCACCGCTACCGTAGAACTTTGTTTTCCGTTCCCGTCCGGGTTCATGTGCATTACGATACGGGAATAGTAATTAGTGGGTCAGGTCGGGTGTACTCCAGCGGGTGTACATCACGCGGCTGTTATTCATGATGACCGGATTCCAGTTGGCATCCTGGTCGAATGTCAGGCGGCGCATGCTCTTGTCCTTCTGGGTCATACAGCACCATGTTACCTACTGCATCGCTACCGTTCACAATAAGGAACACCCTGGTAACCGATGTTGGAGATAGCGATCACACGACCGTCGGGCAGGGTTACCATCGTAGAACTCCAGATCCGGCTCGTCGTTTTCCATTAAAGCGGCTTGAAGCCTGTCCCATCCAGATTCACTTCATAGATGTTCAGCGCTTGTCGCCTGTGCCTGTGTGAACATCACACGGTCACCGTCCCAATGCAGTTTTCAGGTCAGCGATGGAAGAACCGTTTTTCGGTTTGTAGACCCGACGCATCTGTATATCGCCACGCAGATTGGAGAGTTCGACGATCTCGGCATCGAAGCCCTCACGACCGGCAGATCCTGGTTACTCAGTTATTGGCCTGAGTCCCCCAAGGAAGGAGTCATGATCTGGTGTGCCTGAACCTACCTTGAAACGGGCTGGCCACGATCTTGTCGGCATCCAGCAACGGTTGCCAGCAAGATGCGTTTGCATTCAATGCTTTCTTGGCATCAGCGATAGCAGCCTGTTCGTCACCAAATTATAGATGCCTTTGAAACCTTTCTTTTCGAGCCGTACCAATTCGTTCAGCATCGGTTCGTATTTGGCGGCGTCGTAGCCTTTCTGCTTTTCATATCGGCGAAAGCCAATTTGGCAACCTCGACGTTCAGCCATTCAAAATCGCTCTGAAGCGTGTACAGCTCCTGTACTTTCTCAACCAGTTCGAGACTTGCGTATCTGTATTGAGATCTTTTCGTTTGCGATCTGCTTTGCCACATTCGAATAGTAGGCTCCGTCGCTTCAATCAGGCGTCGCACATTATCCGCAGCCTAACTTTTCGACTAGAGGCATCAGGGTGATCAACCAGGTATCCAGGCCGTCAGTACCGCACCCAGCATACCGATTTCTTCCGGATACTTGTTGTTCAATTCTTCCCGCCACAAAGGTCGGAACCGTGATTCAATGCCTGAAAACACATCGCCACTTGAAGTATCATACACCGTTTTGTATTCCTTTCAGCAATAACGATCTCATGATCGTATGCATTCGTGTTCATCTTGGGTTTTGCCCAAACCGGCAACACCGTATTCATAAGGAACTTCGTCCAACCATACGGCTGTACCCATCGGCTTTGATCAAACGGGCATTCGCCCATACAGCCTGGTCGTAATCCGTACCATCGGGACCACCGGCCGTTACAAGCACCAGCTTATCCACGCCTTTCAAGTCTACCACGAAAGGTTCGGCTTTCGCCTTATGCTTCATCCAGGTAGAAACGATCGGCATTCGGATTTTCTTCAGCTTTGCCTGTAATTCCGTTTTGGCTTTGACTGAGCATCAATCCACGTTTCCGCCTTCTTCTGCTTGGGCCGGCAGACACCATAACAGAAGAGGACAGAAAGAGTGATACTAATAAATAGTATTTGTTCATGTAATAAATTATAAGGTGTTTATTACTTATTATAACGCAGCTTTCGTGTTGGTGAAGCGCAAGCCGTCATTATCGTGGTAGCATGCCCATTCATCAACAATAGCACCTTCAGGACCAGCCATCATAAAGTGGAATGTTTCCAGTTTTTTTCAGGCGAAGAACATCACCTACATTCTGTACGACGAAATTTTTGCTCTTGATCGCACCGTGGGTAGCGGGGATAGCAGGAGCGTTCGGAGTCTCGTCGCCTACTTCAGAGAAGTTGTAAACCCATCCCTTTTCTACCATCCAGGATTCATGTTTAGCCGGGAATTTGGTCTTTACATGCGCATGTTCGGGGATCATCTGTCCCGGAAGCAGGTAGATCGCGTGAGCGAAGTAGCCGTATTCAGGATCGTTGACCCAGAAAATACCACCCATACCCACGTTTTCAAAATCACCCAGACCGAAATCAGTCACCCACATGTCCTTAGCCATCAGTTCGGTGAAAGGAACACCGTAGAAAGCGAACATGTCTTTCATTGCTTCCATAGCAACATCCTGTTGGAACTTGCCGTCTTTGTAGAAGTCGGCATTTGTGTACTTCTTTGAATACTTCATTTCTTTATTAATTTTACAGTTAGCATTGTTGTTACATTCATTCTTGCAGTCGTTTCCGCACTGTTCGGTGCATTGTCCTTCGCCTGCCGCTGCGCAACAGGTAGCCTCGCCAGTAGATGTTTTGCCGTTACATGCAGCCATCGAAAGCAGGAGGGCTCCCATAGCGGCCGATTTCATAAGATTCTTTTTCATTTTTTTCTCTTGTTTATTTAGTTAGTAATATTTGTTCTGTACCTATTTCCTACCGGAGAAACTTTGTTTCCATAGGGTGAAACGACTGTTTCCATACGAGGAAACTTTTGTTTGATGCCTATGAAACGTTTACTCGATGGCGATCCCTTCTATTTCGATCAATAACTCATCCCGGCAAACGTCCGCCCACATATAAGATATGGGGATATTCAAATTATATCCTTCCAGCAGTTCGCGTGCCTCTTCATAGAAGGATTTCTCTTTCAGATAGACACGCAGCATTTTCAGTTTCGCCTTACCAATCAGCTGGCCGATGTTTTCCATCGTGATATGGAGCTGGCGTCCGAGCCCTACTCCAACCAGGCTTTCCTCCCCGCGGATAGCTGCCGTACCGGAAATATAAACGATCCGCCGGTCATCGAAAGTCATGCTTTTGGCCCGTTCGAACTTCGGAGTGGCTTTCTTCTGCTGGGCAGCTTCGAGGACCTGGTCCGAATAGGCGTGGGCGGCTATCTGCAATTTATTGTCGATCGGGGTGGCATAGCATTCGGAACGGGTGAACACGGCCGCATCCAAATCGACCAGTATGCCTCCCAAGTTGGCCCCGATACCGGTAGCGCAGCCGGATAACCGTTGCTCCAGTCCGTCTTTCCATAGAAATCGGCACGGGCGTTGTTGAACATCTGGTAATGCTGGTCCGGCCCGTCGAAGCGGGTGATCTGCTCGATGTAGTTCCACTGACGGATGATGCAGTTTACGGGGAAGCCTTCCCCGGCGCATCACCTCTCCCATCATGTGGAATACTTCGGCGGACTGCTGCTGGATACCGAAGTTTATCACATCCCCATGGAGGCCACCCGGCAAAGAGGAAACGGCCATCGGCATTTTCCAGTACGACATAGGGGAAGCCGCCGTGACGGCGGAAGGTGATATGATCGTCTTCGTCCGCTTTGTAGCTATGGACTTCAAGATCAGTCCGGCATTCAGAGGTGGCTGGGAAACATAACTCAATACCGGTTCATGATTCCCATAAAACTTACGGATTTTCTCACGCAGCATGATGCGACGGAGACAACTGTATTGTTCGTTGTCGTTCGGCATGCCGAAGAATGCCAAACGGAGAATCTGTTCGTCTTGAGGCAACTGTGCAAGCAGGGCGTCTACCATTTCACCGAAAGTAGCCAGTCCGGTCGTATAAATATTATAATGTATTTTATCGCAATAGTTCATAAAGAGTTCACATATTCGGTTAATGCTTCGATATCTTTCTCTGAAACTTTCTTCTCGATGCCGTGTTTATGGACACTGAACACTTCCTTCATGGTAGCGGCACGTCCGTCGAACAAATAAGAGCCGTACGCCACACTTCATGCAAAGTGGAGTATCCCAACCTTTTTCGAACTCTATATCCTCACCTATGCGGTGGTATTTCATATCCGTATAATAAACACCGCTATGGCATTTCCCCCGCATTCAGCTTTTCGAAAACCTTTTTGCCCTTCCTTTGCCAAATCAGACAGCTCGCCATTCACCAAGTAAGGACTGGGCACGGGACGAAGTGATTTCAAATAGGCATCCACACCAAACAGCATCTTCTTCCGAAACTTCAAAAACTGGATGAAGTTGAATCCTGCCCGTACAGCCCGTTCCGCATGTTCACGGATACCGGAAATCATGTTGGGAGGAGTCACATGACTAAAGAGCATGCTCTTACCAGTTCTTGGAGTTGCCGACACCGTCGTTCATCCGTCCCAGTTCATGCCATCCGTTCGTCCGTCTCCCGGATGGCAGCCATTAACTTCTGCCAATTCTGGAAGCAGTGCGAAGCATCGTTGAAGTAGCGTTCTTGTTTTCAGCCGTTTCTTCACGTCGGGATTCAGTTCGACCAGACGTCGCTTCGTTCGTATTGATATCCATGATGTTCAAGGATATCGGCAAAGTAAGTCGGGATAATCGGCTTGTCACCGTTCAGGATCATATTGCGAGGACCGTTCCTCCAGCGGGATACGTTGCGGAGGCCATACAAGAAAGTCAGGTCGTAGTCCAACACCGCCTTATTGGGATAGTTCAGAATTTCTCCAACATCGCCTTATGGTCAATCACGCTGATCTCGTGCGTTTCCCGGAATGGGAGACAGAAAACAGACTCGTCGTTGCAGGCAATGCTCCAGATACCGGCCGCACCCGTTGGGTTCATCCAATGACGATGGCTCCCAGGAACTCTGCTTGTCGACATCGATCACGCTAAAGCACTCGTGTTCATCCATCCCTGCTGCAATTGAAGATGTAGGGACGGCAAAACGCCCCAAGTTGTGCGATACATATATATATATTGCTGTCGGGAGTTATACAGATTCCCCGAAGGGCATTGCTTCCGTTTGCCAACTGGATGTCCTTCACCTTCGTGAAGCCATCCATTTCGATGACGGGATACAGGGCGGGCCACATAATCGAGATCAGCCGCTGTGCAGGAAGGAAGTTCGTGACGAACATATTTGCCGTCCTTTTTTGCTGAACACGGCGGACTTCGGTTCGCGCAATACCTTCACCGTACGCATCACCTTCCGCGCAGCGGATCGATTTCCCGAAATCGTGGTCTGGAACTGGTTACATACATATATATATGCTTCTTGTCGGACCGAACATCGGATGACGCAGGCCGGTCGGAATGAAGCCTCCACCCTGCCCGATTCGAGCGAGAGGATCTGTAATAAATGGCTGTGGTCGAATGTAATCACATATGCCTTGTCGCCATCCAAAAGGATGCCGTAGGCGCTTCGTCCATCGGGAAAGAACGCAACAATGTCTTGCCATCAGGCGAAAAAACATCCACCCGCTTTACTCCTTTATCTGTCATCAGCAACTCACCTTTGGCGTTCGCCACGACATCTGTCGGGAAGAACGGTGGGTTGCCTGCTGAAGCAAAGGAGATGCAACAACAGGCAAAAACAAGCCACCAGTGAGTTTTTAAACATGTATTTTTCGTGTGTTCATGGTATATTATATTTTTGCTTTACTATATCCCAACTCAAGAGAAATCGTTTGGGCCACTTTCTTATACAGTCTGCCGAAACACGTACGACCTCTTTCGACAGCCGGTCCTTAGGGCCTGAAATCCAAATTGCCCCGCAAGGATAACCCGTATAATTAAAGATAGGCGCTCCGATGCAAATCACACCGTTCAGTTCTTCCTCATTATCCATGGCATAACCCAATTTCCGGACCTTTTCAAGTTCCTCCAGATAAGCGTCACGTGTAGTAATAGTCCGGGCGTTGTAGCGTGTAAATTCCATATAAGACAAATATCGGTCCCGGACTGTATTCGGCAAAATAAGCCATGATCGCCTTTCCCGGAGGCCGAACAATGCAAATCGAAAGGTTTTCCCGGCGAGAGGATAAAACGGAACGTATGATGTCCCTGCGCCTGCTCGATAAAGATACCTTCCGGTCCCCAGCACGCCGAAGCATGCCGTCTCTTTCACTTGGTCGCGCAAATCGCGCAAACGAGGCAAAACAGTTTCCAGCAAAATTTGTGTTCATTCAACGATCTGAATCCCAAAGTTAGTAATTTGCGGAATGCTTGTACCTTTTTGTGTCTTCATTATAGATCAAATAATCCAGACGGACCAACGTATTTAAAAATACGGTAGGCCGTAGTCTGTGCAAAATATCAAGGGGCGGACTTGATATCCTGAAGCGTCTCACCCTGGGTGTGAAGCGACAAGTACTCAAAAGTACAGCGATCCCTTTTTCGAGATTCGGAACCTTTGTAGTTCTCTTCTGCTTTTCCATATTTGAATAACGCTTTCCATATTTGAAATATTGTTTCAGATTTGAATCAAATATAAAAGAGCGCATAAATGCAAGCAGGATGTTTGTAAAAATTAGTTAAGTATGTCGTAAAAACATTATAGTTGAAAAGGTGAAAGTGAAAATGCAAATAGCAACGCGAGAAACAGCTTTCAACTCTTCTTGCTAATGACGATGACCAGTATGCAAGAACACTACGAACAGGTAGATGATCCCTATTGCCTACCGACATCAACCATATACAAGCCAGGCGATACAGGTACCTGTCGTGAGCAGGATAAAACCAATAATCCAATAATGTTCCAATATGTCTGACACACGCATCAAAAAGCAATATATAAAAAACAGGAGCGCAACAGCTACACTTTCCTGTTTTAATATCTTTTAGAGATAAACCAAATCTTACTTATCTATTGTACGGGAAGGAACACCTTCGAAAGTCATTTTTAACAGGATTTATAAATCCGTTCTCATCGAAAGTCATCCGGTCGATACAAATTCACACGGTGGTCGCGGGAAAGTTATTGTCGTTCAGCGGGCGGCGATGGTAGACGATATAATAATCTTCAGTATTCGGGAACATGCAATGGGAATGATGCCGGCTCCTCGCGCGATTGTCGAATCCTGCTGGAGAATCGTGGCGATACGATTGAAAGGTCCGAAAGGCGAATCGGCAATCGCATAAGCGACACAATAATCGGGACCTGTCCAGCCCCCTTCGCTCCACATAAAATAGTACTTACCGTTCTTCTTGAACATGAACGGACCTTCCACATATTTATCCGGTGTCACTTCCTTGTAGACCGTCCCGTCTTCAAAAGGAACCAACCCGGTGAAATCGTCGTTCAGGCGAACGACATTACAATGTCCCCAACCGCCGTAATACATATAGTAGCGGCCATCATCGTCACGGAAAACGAACTGGTCGATCGGCTGTGCCCCGTTTACGATCTCGTTGATAAGCGGTTTGCCTAACAGGTCCTTATACGGACCTTCCGGGCGGTCGCTGACGGCAACCCCGATTCCTCCCTTCACCTTCATGCACGTCGTTGGCCCCGAAGAAAAATAATATTTGCCATCCTTATGGATGATAGACGGCGCCTTACATGGCTTTCTTTCGCCCATTTCACGGCGGAGGTATCGAGCACAGACGAATGTTTCGTCCAGTTCACCAAATCCTTGGATGAAAAACAGTCGAAATAAGTCTGCTTCTCATACGCATCGCTCCAGGTCGGGAAAACCCAATAGGTATCACCATAAATGATCCCTTCCGGATCGGCATACCAGCCCTCGAATATCGGATTACCACTGGTCACGACATCAGCAACAGCCTTCTGTTGCTGTTTCTGGCTGTCCGCACGAAACTAATGCGGCAGCACACAACAAGCACATATAAACTTTTTTTTTCATTTATGAGTTAGATTTTTTTCTGTTCCATATTCTTAGCCAACCCCTTCGGATGTTTCCTTATAGAGACTCGGCAGGTCGTTTCCGGTCTGACGCATCACTTCCACCACCTGGTCGAAACTACACGGTGCTTGCCATATCGGAGCATGGAGAAGGTGTTCGCATCCAGCGGCACGGCCAAGCCGCAAAAGGCATTGCGTTCGATACAAGTGAATCTGTACCAACCCGCAAACCGGGTCGCAAGTCAGTCCCAAGTGATGCTCCAGCCCCATCTCGGCCGCATACTGATCTGTGCAGGCGTCCCCCGAACAACTGACTGGCCGCAGCGCAGCAGCCATCGCACAAGCCACACCGACCTCTCCCCTGGCATCCTACCTCGGCCCCGGAAACGGATGCATTCGTACGGACCATTACCGAACAACCCGGCTGTCGCCAACGCACGCAAGATACGGGAGTCACGGAAGTCGCGGGACTCTTTCAGATGGTAAAAAGCACACACCCGCACGAACCGCAGGTCAGCTGCGTCACGATCTTGCCTCGCAAGCGTTCTCCTCGGAAACGGCCAGAGAGCATAGACCATCCCACGGCTTTGATACTGCTGCCGTAACCTTTGGCACGGATCATATAGTCGGATGCCTTACATAGATTCCCAGACCGCCGGGCAAGATGCCTTCGGCTTCGAGGCCATTACGGACTGCTTGTTGCATCACTTCCACGCGCCGGCCAGATAGTCCCATATCTGCGGACCTTCGCACTGTTCGACATATTCCCAGTAGGAATGGCCGGTTTTTCACACCAGGCCTGTATATCCTTGATAGTATGCATTTCGTAAACCTGGCCCTGCGTCAACTCGTTGTAGGTTTCGTTTGCCAACGTCCCTCCCCCCGATACTGTAAATCGTCCAGTTATCCAGTTCTCTCCGCTTTCGTCAAACGACTGGAAGAGGATGCCGTTCGGATGAAAAGGCAGGAACACCTTCGGTTAAAAGTGATATTGGTCTGCCACCGGGCTCAACACTTCGAGAATTGCCGCATCCGTCATGTGGCCTTTGCCTGTAGCCGCCAGGCTCCCATAAACGTAACATTAAAACGTACGGCTCCCCGATTGCGTTCAGGAACATCCGGGCAGCACGCATCGGCCCCATTATTGTGGCTACTGGACGGCCCGTGACCGATCCTGTATATTTGCTTGATCGATTCCATTGTTTTGAGATTTATGAGTTATCATTTGTAATTTATGATTTATAGTTTATGCATTGATGATAAATTATAAATCTTTTCACACTTTCAAAAATATATTCCGCTTATAAAGCAGCCACAAAATTACATAAATAATCAATGCGTTCGACGCTGCAATCAAAGCCGGATAATAATTTCCTGTATATTGTTCGAGGCCATGAAAAGAGAAGTTCTATACATCTGAAACTAATCACGTTAGCCAGCATATAGGCCACGATCGAATTCATGCCGTAGACTTTCAACCAAGTCAGGTTCTTCCGGTGTCCCTTATAATCGATCCAATAATAGAACAAGCCCATCAACAGGGAAACAATAGCCGCTGCTGACCAACACCATCGAGCTCGTCCATATCTTCTTGATCACCGGCAACTGCAAGTCCCACAGCCAGCCCAGCGCAACCATTATCGCACCGATTCCTAACAGCCATTGCCATTTGTGCTTCCGGTCCATTCCGCTCTTCAAGATATGCCCGGCAAAAACTCCGGTCAGCACCGTCACGCCAAAGTTCAGGCTGCTTAATATCCAGGTATAACGATAAGATTCGGCAAATACGATCTGTCCATTCTCCACAACAGCAGCATCGCGGAATCGCCCCAGGACCGTACGGTCCACCCATTCCGCCAGGTTACCGTCCGGCGTGTAGTTGCCACCTCCATAACCATCGACCGTAATAAATTGCATGGCCCCAATAGGCTAACAACAAGGCGACCACCGTCCCGATCTGCACGGACAGACGCACATGCAGGAACAGCATTGCCGAAATCAGATAGCCCATCGCAATTGCCTGCAATGTGTTCGAATAAAGATAAATCCGGTCGGGTCCAATCCTAAAAGATTTCCCTGGCATCATACCGAAGATCCAGAGCAAGGCCACCCGCTTGACGATACGACGGTAGACCGCCCATTTATCCGGCATCACTTTATATCGGGGAAAGGGCGAACGGCATCGACACGCCCGCCATAAACATGAAGAGCGGCATCACCAAGTCCCACGAAGAGAACCCATCCCACTGCACATGCGAGAAGCACCACAAAAATCGTTATACCAAGGCGCATCTATCGCACGTCCGAGAGGATGCAGAACCCCTTCCAGCGCCACCAGGCAAAACAAATCGAAGCCACGTAACACGTCGAGCGACTCCAGGCGTTGATAAGATGGTTGCATGATGATTTATGATTTATGATTTATGATTTATGATTTGTATAAAAAAAAGATTTCAGATTTATGTTTAATGTTATGTTTTCTGGTCATAAATCATAAATCTGAAATCACAAATTTCTTCACACTTTCAGGAAAATTCGTTGACGGTACAGGAAGTACAGGAATCCCCAGCAAACGGCAATGTAGCCGATCGAACTGGCTAAAGGCTGCGCGGCTTCCGGCATCCATCCGACAAGTCCACCAAACAGGCCTTGGGATGTATAAGAGAAATCGATGAATTTTTTGCGCCAAATAGATCGTAATCGAATTAACCCCGATCACCTGGAAGAAGAAAGTCCATTTCCGCCATCCCAACACATCGACAATGTAATAAAACAGGGCGAACATCCAAACCGAATAGGCTCCGACAACGCAGACAAACGAACTGCTCCACAGCTTTTTGTTGATCGGGAACACCAAACTCCACAACACCCCCACCAATAGTAACAGCACACCGGCCAACACCAAGCCTGCCACCTTCCGCTTGTCCGTCAATCCCTCTTTACGCAACTTGATAAACTCGCCCGTAAACATTCCCAACATAGCCGTCACAATCCCCCGGCAACGTGGACAACAATCCTTCCGGGTCAAAAAATCCTTGATGCAAACGCCCCGGCAACAACAAACGATCCACATAGCCGACCCAGTTGCCTTCCAGCGTGAATGGTCCGGCCTCCGCACCCGGCACAGGGATAAAAGCTATCAAACCCAATAACCGACCAAAGATCGTCCCGGCTATCCACGCCCTGACTGAAGTCGAAATGCACGAACAGCAAGGCGGCAAACATCCATCCCAACCCAATACGCGCCAAGACGCTGGCGCAACGAAGGTTCGCAAAGTCAAACAGCAATCCGTTATAGACACATCCCAGCAACACCAGCGTAATTCCTCTGCGGACAATCCTTTTATAGATATCCGACTCGCTCTTCCCCTGTTCGCGCTGCTTTTCCAACGAGAACGGAAACAGATGCCGGCAATGAACAGAAACAGCGGAAAAATCGTGTCGTGGTGTGTCAGCCCGTCCCCTCCACATGATCCATCTGTCCACCTATCGCCTGAAAAAAAGAATTCGGAAACAACGTTGCCAACGCAACGAAAAGAAAGCCCCTCCCATAATAAAGAACATATCAAACCCCCTCAGGGCATCCAGCGACAGCAGTCGCCGGGACTGTTTTGTTTTTCCATATATACAATATCTTTTAAGTTTACTTTGTCGATCAAGTTTGCAAAGATAGGTCTTTTTCAACACAAGCAATTTATACAAGAAAACCTCGTTTCTTCAGATACCCTAAAATTTTCATTCTTTCCCCAACAGTGAAAATAAATTTTCCATCACATGAAAATTTATTTCCCCACTATGGAAAATTTATTTTCATGCGATGGAAATTTCTCTTTCATGCAATGGTATCAGAACAACGTTCCCAACCGAAATTTTCTTCATACCGGTCGAAGAGGGGTTCCTCTTCGATATTGTATTGACGGAGCAAATCGCGTACGTATAACTGGTCTTCGGGAGTAAAACAACGCTCCTTACGTTTCAAACGGTAAAATGAGTCGTCCCGGAAATATTCTCTCATCTCCCGCCGTATTTCTTTAGCCTGACGATAAGGGATATTGTCCAACAGGTGCTCCATGCCATAGGCATTTTTCAACGGGCTGTCGTCCATAAACCCGGAACAATCGCCATCGGGGACAACACGTTCCGGGTTGATCGCTCTCACCGCCCAACGTTCTTTCGGGATATGCCGCGACACCTGATGACGCAGACAGGTGGAAGCATGTAGGCATTTCCCGTTAAAACAAAGTGCAAAAGTCGTTCGGAACCAAAGAATAATCTAATTTGTCTAACATGGTATTAATGTATTGATATTAGACAAAGGTACTCACAGATCCGGCGGAAAGCAAACATTTACACTCAAAAAAAATGATCACAACAACAATGACTATAGGCGAGATGAGGGAGTTCACCGTGCCAACGGCTGCCATTTCATATAAGTTCCGGTTCTCCACAACCACTCCATCGGTCCATAACGGAACTTCTTCAGCCAATAATGGCTGAACACTATCTGAACACCCGTATAAGCAAGACAAACCAATACGCTCAAGAAAACACCCAGATGGCTCCAATCCAACCCGAAACCGGAAAAATAAAGACACCGATCACGGACTGCGCGATATAATTCGTCAGGCCCATACGCCCGTAACTGACTAACGGTGCCATCGCCCGCTGCACCTTCTGCAAACGGTATCCCTCCATCACCACAATTACCCATAGATAAGCAGTCAACAGGTTAATCAGATTAGTCGTCGTCGAACTCATCCACGAATAAAAAGAGACCTCTCCCCAAGCCACAGGCGGAAGATAAGAACGCCACATAGAGCAGTCCCAATCCTGCGAGGGCAAGCAAGGCCCAGCGGTTCAGCCGGCCACGAAACTCGTCCATACGTTCGAATAGACGGATGCGTCCTACGATGAACCCTAAGATGAAAAGTCCAAAGGTCAAGTAAATACGCCCGCTCGACACCTGGAAGCGCATTTTTTCCGACGATCCCGTCCCAAGCGTTACTCTCGATCGTTTCAGACAAGGTCGGGACTTTCGAGGACCTGCCGGACGGGAAGCAGGCCTTTCGGCAACACGTTCCACCTGCTCGACCGCCGGAGCCGTCAGGCTTTATAAGCTACCGGGACAAGTGTCGCCCCCTAAGAAAAAGAAACAGCGTAATCCTGCCAACAGCTTGGTCGGCCATTTATACATCAACACCAAAACAAACCCCAGTATCGCATATATCAGCAAAATATCCACCCGGACAATCAAGCCGTGTAAATAACCGATCGCCAACAAAAGAACCAGCCTCCACAAAAACGTGGACGGAAGTCAAGTCCTTTCTTCGCCGCCCGATCCATCTGGATAAAAAAACTTAAACCGAACAGGCAAGAGAAGATAATGAAGAATTTCCCGAAAACCAGATAATTGATAAGCCAACTGAAAATCTCGTTCATCGTTCCTCCACGGGAACACAGCCTGAGACGTCATCGTCCCCATAGCTCCAAAATGTTGCATAGAATGAATCAGGCAAATGCCGATAAGAGAAAAGCCACGCAAGGCATCGATCACTGTAATACGCTCTCCGGGAGCAAGCACTGTTATTTTTTGTTGTTTCCATATTTTCAAATTTCAGATTTGATTTTTATTCGTTTTCTTCCGGGAACAAAATTACAGGGCATCACTCGAACAGAAGGAATACAAATTACGGTTTTGTGGATATTTTTTTTTACTGTGGAACGGCTCTTGGTTCGGAATGAATCACATAGTGACCTGTTTTAGGATTCAAGAGAAACAAGATTGTAAATTAATTCGTATGTTTGCAGCCGTAACCTAAAAAATAAAGACAATGACAGTAATCATTTTAATAGCAGTGATCGTGATCCTGGCAATCTGGATCGTTTCTTTGTATAATTCGTTAGTGAAATTGCGCAACAACCGCGAACGCATTTGCCGACATCGACGTACAGCTCAAACAACGCCATGACCTTATCCCACAGTTGGTCGAAACGGTCAAAGGCTATGCCTCACACGAGAAAGAGACCCTGGAACGCGTCATTAACGCCCGTAACGGGCGATCAGCGCCAAAACGATCGACGACAAGATCATGGCCGAAAACGTCCGACTTCCGCTCTTGCCGGATTGAAGATCACGCTCGAGGCCTATCCCGATCTGAAAAGCCAACCAGAACTTCTTGCAGTTGCAGGAAGAAATTTCCGACCTGGAAAACAAACTGGCTGCCGTGCGCCGTTATTTCAATTCGGCCACGAAAAGAGTTGAACAACGCAGTCGAGACATTCCCGTCAACCTGATCGCCGGTATGTTCGGTTTCAAGAAGGAAGTGATGTTCGACCTGGGCGAACAACGCGCGACACTGAAGAAGCACCTAAAATCAAGTTCTGTTGATGCACATGTCGGTATATTAAACCCAACAGAGCAGGAACAATTTCCGGTCCCTGCTCCTGCTTTGCTTGTTTCCCTGCCCGGTAATGGGATTTCGTTTTTTGCGTTCTTGCCACCGCTCCACCTGTTGGCAATGAACGACGACGGCTCGATGAAGGCCGAACTGTCGGGATATTCCACCGGGATGTTCATCCATTTGGCGCCATACGTATTGGGAGGTGTACTATGGTTCACCATCGCCTATTTTGCCAATACACATCATCAACTCGGCAAACCGGCCCGAACCTTTGTCGAGAATGGAAACAAAAGGGTATATAAATTGGTGGAAAAACCTGCATGAGCCAGGGAATGAAAATGCCCAAGATCAATATCATCAACGACGATCGCTGAACGCTTTTGCAAGCGGCATCAACGAAAGGACGGCACCGTCAGCCTCTCGCGGGGACTCATCGACAAGTTGGACGACCAAGAACTGGAAGCGGTCATTGCACACGAGCTGTCGCATATCCGCAACAAAGACGTGCGCCTGATGATCGTATCGATTGTCTTTGTCGGCATCTTTGTCATGCCTGCACAGATGGCCATGCGTTCCGTCTGTTACTACTCGTCGATGAGCCACAGGAGAGACGAGAAAACAACACCGCGATCATCATCGTCTTAGTCATGGTTGTTGCAGCCATCGGTTATTTCTTCTCCATCCATGCGTTTCGCCATCTCGCGCAAACGGGAATACCTGGCTGACGCCGAGCTGCCGAGATGACCAAGAATCCGCTCGCCCTCGCCAGCGCACTGCGGAAAATATCGGCCGATCCCCTGACATCGAAGCCGTCAAACGAGAAGACGTAGCCCAGCTTTTCATCCAGCATCCGGGCCAACAGGCCAAAAGCGCACTGAACGGTTTAAGGACTTTTCGCCACTCATCCACCCATTGAAAAAGCGGATACAAGTACTCGAAACAATTCTAAATTTAATCAAGATTTAATATCCCTAATCATTCCAATCCCGGCATTAATTTAATATCTTTGATGCTTGGATAAAAATAAGTGTTGGAAATGATACAAAAAAGAATTGACTGGCGATCTTGCTGAAATGGGATCGCATACAACAGGCGATGCGGAAGATAAATGCCGACGGATGCCTGCTTACCGTGGATGTAAATCTGTATTACACAACCGGACGTATCTATAGCGGTTATTTCTATCTTCCTGCGGAAGGTGCCGCGGTTCTTCGTGAAACGGCCGAACGACCGGCAGGCGATCATGTCGAATTACATTCGCAAACCGGAACAGATGGCCGAGCTCTTCGCGTTCTACGGACTGAAATGCCGGAAAAGTTTCTGCTCGAAGCCGACGAACTGACATACAACGACTATATACGTCTGCAAAAGATTCTTCAATCCGAAAGAGACCGGAAACGCAACCGCAATGATGCGTGAACCGCGCCGGATAAAGACACACCGTACGAGATCGAAAATGTTCCGCATCTCGGCCGAACGCCAACGCCAAGACATATGCCGAAATTCTTGAATGTTTCCGCCCCGGAATGACTGATCTCGGAATTCCAGTATGAAATAGAAAACGGATGCGCAAGAACGGTTCCATCGGACTGTTCCGCGCCTTCGGAGCTAATATGATTATTTTGGAAGCATCCTGGCGGGAGAAAACGCCGAAGTCCCCGCCTTTCGACTTTGCCTTAGGTGGTGTGGTATCGACGCTTCCTGCCCGTTAGGTGCAAACGGAACGCCTCTGAAAGAAGGACAGCCATCATGGTAGACATGGCAGGAAATTATACGGCTTATATGACGGATATGACCCGTGTCTTCTCCGTCGGCCGCCTGACCGAGCTTTATCGGGCACATCAAGTGGCCCTCCTTACGATACAGCAGGAGGTAGAAAACGCTACCCGTCCGGGAACCGCTTTGTTCGGATTTATATAAATATAGCGGCGAATATCGCTAAGAAAGAAGGTCTTTCGGCGCAACTTTATGGGAACCAAGCAACAGGCTAAATTCGTAGGACATGGCATCGGCATACAGATCAATGAGCTACCCGTGCTTACCCCCGCTCGAAAGAGGAGCTTTTACCGAATATGGTGTTCGCCTTGGAGCCCAAATATGTGATCCCGGGTGTCGGCGCCGTCGGTATCGAGAATAGTTTCCTTTGTAACGGAGACGGCTGAGAGATCACGCACTTCACAGAAGATTCAACGAGGAGATCATCCCACTTGAAATTAAGATTTAATAGAAGAACTTGTTATACATAAATTAAATTAAAAGCACATGAAAAAAAACATTAGCTTTTCTCACTTTGCTGGCTGTCATCATTCATGCTTACCAATGCCATGGAAAAGGAGAACGTGAAGCCTGTCAAGAACGTGATTCTTTAATCCCGGACGGAACCTCATTGGCGACATCATTCTATCGCCTGTTGGTTGCAATGGTACCAAGACCCCAGCAAACCGAAATTGAACATCGACCCGTATTTGTGCGGAACGGTGCGTACGCATTCTTCTAACGCCCCCTATCGGCGACCGGCTCCTACGACTTCCTGCTACATGACCGGACAACCGAGCTGTACGGGTTATGTATCCACTTTACCCGGAGAACGACGGTGACAACGATATCTACCCGACCGATCCGGCACGCCTTTCCAACCGCTGACAACCGTCCTGAAGCTGCCAAAATAAAAACAGGACAAATCAACGGACTGGTTTTTCACCTGCGAATTCCCGCATGCAACACCGGCCGACTTCTCCGCCCACAGCTACAACCGTGGCAAATATGAATGGATCGCTCCGCAGATGGCTCACAACGACCTGAACGTCGTGATCGGTGGCGGCGCCAGCCTGCTTCCCGAAGAGAGCGAAGCCTACCTGAAAGGTAACGGATACGGTATTTTCAAGAATGACATCGACGGTATGCGTAATTACAAAAGGCAACAATATTGGGCTTTGTTCGGAGATCGGGAAATGGCTTACGACATCGACCGAGATCCGAGCCAACAGCCATCCTTGGAAGAGATGACACGCAAGGCAATCGAAAGTTATCCCAAACCGAACGGTTTCTTCCTAATGGTGGAAGGCAGCAGGTCGACTGGGCTGCTCACGCGAACGATCCGGTCGGCATGGCCACGGATATGTTGGCTGACCGTGCTTGCGGTGCTGCCCTCGAATTTGCCCGTCAGAATGGCGAGATTGCCGTAGTGGACGTTCCCGATCATGGTAACAGCGGTATCAGTATCGGCCGTGCCGACTGTAAAGGTTACGATAAACTGGAGCAAGGACCAGTTGTTTCATCAGCTTTTTTGTATAAATTCGACAGCCGAAGGCTTTGCCAAGAAAGTGAACAGTGTACCGAATTCCGAAGTGCAAAACGTCTTCCGGGAATATGCCGGCTTCGAACTGACACCTGAAGAACTGGATGCCTTGAACCATTGCAAGAATTACAAAAACAGCCTGATCCCGGAAAAATGAACGCCTGATCGAAGGCAAAGGCTCTTTATACAGCAGTTCGCCGGACGACTTTCATGTCCAAGCTGCTTACCTCCAGAACCTGTTTCGGTTTCACAACTGGCGGCCACACAGGCGAAGAGGTGTTCCTTGCAGCTTACCATCCTGACCAGGCCAAGCTACGCTGGTATGCACACGAATATCGAACTGAATTATCTCTGTGCCCTGTTCGGCATGACACACGACACGCTGGAAGAACTGACAGCCGGAAACTTCTGCCTCACACGGAAGTATTCAAAGATTTCAAATGTGAAATCGTTCCGGCTAAAAGACGAGAAAGGTTCTCCTTCACTGGTCGTAAAAACAAAAGGAGCAGATCACATCACGCCTACCAGCAACATCGTGACGATCGGAAAGAAAGGCCGGAAGAAATCCGCCTGAATTCGGTAATCGTATACGTTGACAAAAACAATACATTCTACTTGCTGACCAAACTGGCAGAATATCTGCAATGTGGGCCATTGAGAAGAGGGTGGTGTGCACACCACCCCCTCTCTCGTGAAATTTATCTTCCCCCATAAACCTGTCTTCCTCCTCCAAACGCCCTATTTACATAATACACGGCAATAAGTTATAGTTATTTGTTTTTTTTCAATCATTCTTTTTTTTAAAATATCTATACTGTATAAATATGGAAGATTTATATAGACATTCAGACAAATAAACTGCTTTTTAAGGTACATTTGCGTCATTTTTAATGAATAAAACGAATATGACAAGAGCAAATGCAAAATGGATACGGCTGATGGCAGTTATCGGCTGTACGACTATGTGGGATGGCATCCTGCAAACATGCACCGGATGCACAGATGAAAGCATCTTACGCGACGATGAAAGTTTCTACGGCAAACAAAGAGCTGACAACCCCTTTTATTCGGCCACGATCCGCGGTCGCCAGATATAGACATTTATCCGCAAGTATCGGGAACGATCGAAAGGCTTTGTGTAACCGAAGGAGAGGTCGTACGGAAAGGACAATTACTTTTTGTTATAGACCAGTTCTTACAAAGCTGCTTTAAAGACAGCCCAGGCAAATGTGGAAGTGGCAAAGCAGCTTTAGCTACAGCCGAACTGGAACTACAACAGTACTAAAGAATTATTTGCGAAAAAAGTCGTTTCCGCTTTCAACCTGAAAACAAGCGAAAACAGCTATCTGACGGCCAAAGCACAACTGGCGCAGGCGGAAGCACAAGAAGTGAACGCCCGCAACAACCTGTCTTATACGGAAGTCAAAAGTCCGTCCGACGGAGTTGTCGGTATGTTGCCTTACCGCGCCGGAGCATTGGTCAGCGCCAGTATTCCCAAACCGTTGACAACTGTTTCCGACAATTCGAACATGTATGTTTACTTCTCCATGACCGAAAATCAATTACTGGCTATGAGCCGCCAGTACAAAAAGCATGGACGAAGCGTTGAAAAACATGCCGGAAGTGTCGTTGAAACTGAATGACCAGTCTATTTACGAACAAAAAAGGAAAGATCGAATCGATTAGCGGAGTGATCGATCGGAAGACCGGGACAGTCGGCGTACGTGCCGTATTCCCCCAACGAATCCCGCCTACTATAGCGGAGCCTCCGGCAATGTGCTCATACCGCAAACTTATAAAAGACTGTATCGTAATTCCTCAAGGTGCAACAGTCCGTTTGCAGGACAAGACGCTTGTCTATAAAGTGGTGGATGGGAAAGCTGTTTCCACATTGATTACTGTAGCTGAAATCAACGACGGTCGCGAATATATCGTACTTGACGGATTGAAGGTTGGCGAAGAAAATCCGAAGGAGCCGGGTATCCGAAGGAACGCAAGTTAAATAAAGGATCGAAGTATGAAAGGAAATATATTTATCAAACGGCCTGTTATGGCCATCTCCATCTCCATTCTTATTTTGGCGATCGGACTAATTTGCTCTTTACCTTTGCCGGTCGAGCAATATCCTGACATTGCGCCGCCTACGGTTCACGTATCGGCAACCTATACCGGAGCGGATGCCAATGCGGTGATGAACATTATCATGCCACTGGAAGAAAGCATCAATGGTGCGGGAAAAACATGATGTACATGACTTCAACAGCAACCAATGCCGGTTCGGCAACGATCGAGGTATATTTCAAACAAGGGACAAACCCCGATATGGCAGCCGTCAACGTACAGAATCGTGTAACGAAGGCACAGGGTTTATTGCCTGCTGAAGTAACCCGTATCGGTGTCAGCACTCAAAAACGACAGACCAGCTTCCTGCAGATCGACGCACTTTGTCAGCACTGACGGACGATTTGACAAGACCTTCTCGGAAACTACCTTGACATCAACGTCATCCCACGTATCAAACGTATCGAAGGCGTAGGTGACGTAATGGAGTTGGGTGATACCTATAGTATGCGTATCTGGCTGAACCCCGAACGAATGGCCCAATACGGCTTGGTTCCATCGGATGTGACTGCTGTATTAGGAGAACAGAATATCGAGGTCCGACCGGTTCGCTGGGTGAAAACTCGAAAACGTTTTCCAATATACGATGAAATATCGTGGACGCTTGAAGAGCGTAGAAGAATTCCAGAATATCGTCGTCCGTGCTCAGGAAGACGGTTCTGTCTTTTACGCCTGAAAGATGTCGCTAAGGTTGAGTTGGGAACATTGAGTTACGGTTTCGACAGCCAAATGGACGGCAAACCAGCCGTGACATTCATGATTTACCAGGTAGCCGGTTCCAATGCTACGGAAGTCAACGAACGTATTGCCGCCGAATTGGAAAAAGATGAAAGAAGAATTGCCTACAGGTATGGAATTCATCACGATGATGAGCTCCAACGACTTCTTATTTGCTTCTATTTATAATGTAGTCGAAACACTGATCGTGGCGATCATCCTCGTAATCCTCGTGGTGTATTTCTTCCTGCAAGACTTCAAGAGTACCTTGATCCCGTCTATTTCAATCATCGTTTCGTTGATCGGTACATTCGCCTGTCTGACCGCAGCCGGATTCACGATCAACATTCTGACCCTGTTTGCCCTGGTGCTTGCCATCGGTACGGTAGTGGATGACGCGATCGTAGTGGTAGAAGCCGTACAGGCGAAATTCGATGCGGGTTACACCTCGTCCTATCAAGCAACGAAAGATGCGATGGGTGACGTGACGATGGCCGTTATCTCTTGTACCTGTGTGTTCATGGCCGTGTTCATACCGGTAACTTTCATGGGCGGTACTTCTGGTATTTTCTACACACAATTCGGTGTGACGATGGCAACCTCCGTAGGTCTTTCCATGATCTGTGCATTGACGCTCTGCCCCGCCTTGTGTGCTATGATGATGCGCCCGAGCGATGGAAACAAGAGTGCCAAAAGTTTCAACGGACGTGTACGTGCAGCCTACAATGCCTCTTTTCAATGCCGTGTTGGGCAAATACAAAAAGGCGTCATGTTCTTTATTCACCACCGCTGGATGGTATGGGCCGGAACGATCGCATCCATTATTCTGCTGGGATGGCTTATCAGCAATACCAAAACAGGTCTTGTCCCGCAAGAAGACCAAGGGACCATCATGGCAAACGTGGCCATTGCTCCGGGTAGCACATTGGAAGAAACGGGCAAGGTGCTGGACAAAGTAGAGAATATCCTGAAGAACACGCCCGAAGTAGAACACTACGCCCGCGTAGCTGGCTACGGCTTCCTGGCTGGTCAAGGTACTTCCTACGGTATGGCAATCATCCGTTTGAAAAACTGGGATGAAAGAAAAGGGGCCGAACATGTTTCCGACGCAGTAGTAGCCCGCCTAAACGCACAATTCGCCCAAATCAAAGAAGCGCAGATATTCTGCTTCCAGCCGGGTATGATTCCGGGCTACGGTCTGGGTAACTCTATCGAGTTGAACTTGCAGGACCGTACAGGTGGAGATATGAGCACTTTCTACGGCAACGCCATGCAGTATATCGGAGCTTTAAACCAGCGCCCAGAAGTTGCAATGGCTTATACTTCTTATGCAATGAACTTCCCGCAGATATCGGTCGATGTGGATGCAGCCAAATGTAAACGGGCAGGCATTTCACCTTCGACGGTTCTCGACGTATTGGGTAGCTATTGTGGTGGTGCATACGTTTCCAACTACAACCAATTCGGGAAAGTATACCGTGTGATGTCACAAGCCTCACCTGAATATCGTCTTGACGAACAAGCCCTGAACAACATGTTCGTCCGCAACGGACGGAAATGGCTCCGCTCAGCCAGTTCGTAACCCTGAAACGGGTACTCGGACCTGAAGTATCCAATCGTTTCAACCTCTTTAGCTGTATCACGGTCAATGTAAACCCGGCACCGGGATATTCCACGGGTGAAGTACAACAGGCCATCGAGGAAGTGGCTGCCCAAATGCTGCCGACAGGATACGGGTACGAGTATGGCGGTATGGCACGTGAAGAGGCCAATACGGGAGGCTCGCAGACACTCTTTATCTATGCGGTCTGTATCTTTGCTTATCTACTTGATTCTGGCTTGTCTGTACGAAAGTTTTCTTGTGCCCTGGGCCGTTATCCTGTCTGTTCCGTTCGGTTTGATGGGTTCATTCCTGTTTGCCAAACTGTTTGGATTGGAAAATAACATCTACTTGCAGACCGGTGTAATCATGTTGATCGGACTTTTGGCCAAGACGGCAATTTTGATTACTGAGTTCGCCATCGAACGCCGTCGTAAAGGGATGGGGATCGTCGAATCGGCTTATTCGGCCGCACAAGCCCGTTTACGTCCGATTTTGATGACCGTACTTACGATGATCTTCGGTATGCTTCCGCTTATGTTCGCATCCGGAGCCGGAGCCAACGGTAACAGTTCATTAGGAACAGGTGTTGTCGGCGGTATGGCGGTCGGGACATTGGCATTACTGTTCGTCGTGCCGGTATTCTACATCATTTTCGAATACATGCAAGAAAAATCCGTCCGCCGATGGAAGTTGAAACCGATATGCAAGTTGCGTTGAAAAGCAAAAGAGCCAAACCGAACGTGACGGTTTAAACAATGAAAATAAATAAGGTATGAAGAAAATAATCGTATTAACAACCGCAACCGCCCTGTTGAGCAGTTGCGGCATATACACCAAATATCAACCGGCCGAGACGACTCCGGACAACCTGTACGGAGAAGAGGTGGCTGTCGATGATACGACCAACTTCGGTAATGTGAACTGGCGGGAACTTTTTACGGACCCGCAGTTACAGGCTCTTATCGAACAAGGGTTACAAAACAACACCGATCTCCGGTCCGCCCAATTGCAGATCGAGGAAGCGGAAGCGGCGTTAATGTCGGCAAAACTTGCTTTCCTTCCTTCGTTCGCACTTTCCCCCGCAAGGAACGATCAGCAGTTTCGACGGTGGGAAAGCGACAAAGACATACACGCTGCCAGTCACAGCCAGTTGGGAACTGGACATCTTCGGACGTCTGCGCAATGCCAAGCAACAGGCCAAAGCACTGTATGCCCAAAGCAAGGACTACCAGCAGGCTGTGCGTACCCAGTTGATCGCCGGGATCGCCAACGTATACTATACATTGTTGATGTTAGATGAACAGTTAGCCATTTCGCAACAGACAGAAGAAGCCTGGAAAGAGACGGTGGCTTCTACCCGTGCATTGATGGATGCCGGATTAGCTAACGAGGCGGCCACTTCCCAAATGGAAGCGGCTTACTACAGCGTACAGACTTCCATTCTTGACTTGAAAGAGCAGATCAACCAAGTCGAAAATAGTCTCGCCCTATTGCTCGCTGAGACACCGCGCCGCTACGAACGTGGAAAGCTGGCCGACCAGCAGCTCCCGGAAGACGTAGCAGTCGGCGTACCGATGCAAATGTTATCGAACCGTCCCGATGTACGTGCTGCCGAACGTTCGCTGGAACAAGCATTTTACGCGACCAACCAGGCTCGTGCCGCTTTCTATCCTTCCATCGTACTGAGTGGAAGTGCCGGATGGACCAACTCGGCAGGAGTATGATCGTCAATCCAGGCAAATTCCTGGCTTCGGCAGTCGGCTCACTCACACAACCGTTGTTCAATAAAGGACAGATCATGGCCCAATACCGCATCGCCAAAGCACAGCAGGAAGAAGCAAGCCTGTCTTTCCAGCAAGCCTTGCTGAATGCCGGCAGCGAAGTCAACGACGCTTTAGTCGCCTGCCAGAAAAAGGCCAAGACCCTTTTGTTCGAAAAGCAAATCCAATCCTTGGAAAAAGCATTGGAAAGCACCTCGTTGCTGATGGAACATGGTACGACGACCTATCTGGAAGTGCTGACCGCCCGCCAGTCCTTGTTGAGTGCACAGCTGTCACAAACAGCTAACCGGTTCACCGAGATACAAAGCGTGATCAACCTTTATCAAGCTTTAGGCGGCGGTAGAGAATAAGAAAACATTTTTTATCCATAAAAAGCCAAAAACCTTCTAAACCGGACCTTTTACCTATTCCATAGGACCTGTTTCAGAAAAAGTATCCAAACTTCAACGAAACAGGTCCTTTTTATCAAAATGAAAAATAAGCGGAGCCATGACATTGTCTATTCATTTTTTATACTTTTGTGGGCATAAGACAGAATATACACAACAATGAAAAGTAAAAGTTATTGTTCAATTATTAGCTAATACACCGTATTTTCACGTGAACAAAACATCAATAATTTACTAATAACCAACCATTTAATTACACAATTAAAATCTTTCAGCTAATTAAATAATCCAAACACGTACATATAAAATATCTTTTTGACGTACTTTTTGTGTACTATTTTTTTACAAATGTTTTACAGCGCACGATTATGGCTACATTCAAATTTTTGGTACTCCCGCATCAACGGAAAGAAGATGGTACATATAACGTAAAAATCCGTATTACACAGAAAGGCAAGTCCAAATACATCAAGACCAGCCACAATGTATCAGCTTCAGATATTATAAAAAAGAAAGACAACGGAAAAGAAAAATCAAGATCAAGAATCAAGCCGTAATCGACCTAATGGAAGAGATGATATTAGGATTTAAGAAAAAATTGACATCCGCAGGTGTTGAAGCAGAACACTGGGATGTTGATCGAATTGTGGAGTACTTGACTACAGAGGAAAAGAATTTCAGTCTGAATTTCATTTCCTATGGACGAAAAAAATAGCGGATGATCTTGAGCAAGATGGAAGGTTGGGTACGGCAAAGAACTATCGGATAGCCATAAATGCGCTTGTCAGGTTTATCGGAAAAGAAGAACTCGACATAAACCTTATTACAGCATCTTTTATGAGGGCGTTTGAGAAGTTTCTGAAAAACGAACCTTCTTTTAAGGGGTGTCGCGATGGTGGATCAAAACCTACTGATAAGCCTAAAGGTAAACGGAGCATATCTCTTTACACATCACAAATCAAAACACTACACAACCTCGCTAAAAATGAATATAATGACGAGGACAGAGGAATCATACGCATCCCATTTTCCCCCGTTCTCAAAATACAAAATCGCACCAGTTCCCAAAAGTGAGCATCGAACATTGTCTATAGACCAAGTGCAGCAAATAATAGATCTTCCGTATAAACAAAATGCTCGCAATGGAGGTCAGCCTGTTTTCAATTTAGCGAAAGACCTATTTATCTTATCATTTGCGATGATGGGCATGAATAGTGCTGATTTCTATAATGCTCCTACCGCCGAAAACGAAATTATTACCTATCAAAGGACTAAGACACGCACAAGGCGTGAAGATAAGGCAGAAATGAAGGTCAGGATTGAACCGGAAATAAAAAGCCTGTTTGAGAAATACTCCGACCCATCTGGAGAGAAAGTCTTTATTTTTCATAAGTGGTATAGAAGTTCAGAGAATTTCAATAAATCAATAAATAAAAGGATTAGATGAGATAGGAAAAATAATAGAGGTTCCAGATCTGAATTATTATTATGCCCGCCATACGATGGCAACGTTAGCAGCAAATAAGGCTGGAATTGATATTGCCAGAGTTGATGAAATGCTAAACCACTCCGATTCAACTTTAAAGCTGGCTCGTGTGTATATCGAACGGGACTACAGTGTGCTTTGGGAAGCCAACAGGAAGTTGTTATCCTTGTTTAAATGGGATGGCCTAAAATAAATCAGATCGATCAATTGCTTATCCGAAAAAGCCAAACGTATTTTTGCTTGGAAATTCTTTGCCGGAGAGTCTTTCGCTGATTGGCCAGGACCAGAAAATAGGAAAGATTTATATGAAACCTATAAAAGTGTTTTCAATGCGGTGATGGAGAAGAAGGATGGAAACTGCTGTTTTAAAAAGGAAGAGCGTCTGAATATCACTATCTGGACGCCCGACCCTAACTATGAAAAAATACGTTTTTCGTTTGTAAATGTACGTGATATACTGATCCATTATCCGTAGGATCATATGTTAGTAAAAATGTAACTCAAATATTTCACAAACTGTGGCTTAACTTCTTCGTATAGATACTTCAACATTAAGTCCATCAATTCCAAATCCGTATGTTCCATAAACAACAAAGCCCACATTTCGGGAGGGGCATTCCCGTACTCTGTAGGCTCTTTGTACCAATTGGTATATCTTTTCTAAAAATCACCGCATGCCCTCAGATCCTTTCAGTTTCTTATCTCATAGCAAATATAAGGAAAGTTTTTTGTAATGGCAAAAGAAAAGCCAGCTTTTATTAAGCCGGCTGTATTTTTTTAAGTAATTACTTTTTTTGTAGAATCGGTTTTGTCGTTTTTAACGAAAATGGAAACGATTGACACAAATGTTCCTGCTCCCAATATTCCTGCAAACCAAGGCTTGTCTAGATACAGTGCATAACCACTTAACCCGACTAACACAACAATAGAAAGAAAAGCAAAAGAACATTCCCCACCAATTTACCCGAAAAACACGACGCTCATTTTTATCAACAACACGTAATTTATCTCTTTCCATTTTATGACGATGTTCTTGCTCTTTCTTTGATACATCCATTAAGAATGTAACAATGTTGGGATCAATCGCCTGATAAGCGGTTAGTTCTTCTGCAGAAGGTAAGCAAGTATCATCCACCGTCAATGTTTGTTCATACTGCTTACCTTCACCATTGGGGCTGACGACAGCCGTTTCTTTTCTTTTTAATTCTTGCTTACCCATTATGTAACTGCAATTTGTTGTAAGAGTTTCGAATGTCACGATTTACATTCTCCCTGTCCTTGGCAAGATTACGCTTGTCATCAACGAACGAACCATCATCTTTTGAAAATAACTCTTTTTCAATAGAGCGAATGGCTTCTGATTGACGGCTGTAACTTCCTTTCGAAGCTTCATTGAAAACAGAGGCGCCGTTTTTAACGAACTTGCCGATTTCTTTGAATATACACATAATACCTCCGTTTTTATTAAATTTTACGTTGCAAATCTACACAAATAAATTAGAAATGTGCAAGAATGCGTTACTAAAGTAATATAAAATCTATACTTTTTGCAGCAATTCTTATTTCTGGCATATTCAGGTAGACTTTCAATAGTATAACAAATAAACCAAAAAGTAAGTTGCGTGAATAGCTTCATATCTATACAAAACAAAACCGCCCCACCATCACAGGCAGAGCGGCCACTACACTATTAACATTAAATCTATAAAACAAAAGAAACTACCAAATCCTATAGAACCCACCTATCCCGACATACGGCGACAGTCCATTTCTCCCGATACCATACCCGGCTGTAATACCGATACCAAACCTACGATCTACAACCTTTGTAATCTGTTCCGTTTTCGATAGATCTCGATGTAATCAAGATTGGGTTTGTAACCGGATATGGACAACCGGTAATCTTCTGTCGGTATTCCTTCTGTGTTATAGGGAACGGGGATATACACAGGTTCTCGTATCGTATCGCCACCAAGTGTGATGTAGACGGGAAACAGTTCCGGTAAAATCTGGATTACTGTTTCATAAACCGGATAAGAATGCTATCTCGAATCGTGTCATGCAGAGTCGACGTGTCGGTTTTCAACAAGCTCATCCTATCCTATTCGTGTGCCGGCCATTAAAGAAGCAAAAAGGCAGAGAATCAAAATCAGTATTACATGCCAAGTTTTCATGATTAATATTTCATAGCCGCCACCCGTATTTGGGAGGCCTTACGGATATATATGAAAAAGACGGCACATCCTCAGAGAATAACATGAGGAGTGCCAAATCTTCCTGTTCTCTTAAGAAAATAAGACGAAACTAATTTCACTTTTTGGAGATTTCTTAAACAACTCATATATCTGAGAAGCTCCACCGAAAGGTAAATATACATTTTAAGTTTTGTTCCGATAAGTCTATCTTTAGCTATTACACGACCTGTTGAATATACATCATAAATGAGTTCTTCCATAAATCTATCAGGAAGTCTCACCTTATCATCTTCTATATAATTATTCAAGTCCTTTATATATAGTACAAAAGAATAAGGGCAATGCCAGTTTTTCCGACGTTTCTTCTTTTTCAATAAGATATGTCAAAGAAGCTTCTGATAATTAAGACACTTTCATTTTTATTCAACTTAAAAGAAATAAAAATTCACCCCGTATTATCCGTCGGATCCAACGATGAAAGAATCTCAGAGTTGATAGAAACTATTCCTCTTGCTATCCAATATTTACTTCTAAACATAGTTTCCATTATAAACCATCTTGTTAGACGTATTGGACTATTGTATCAGCATTTTACAGATTTGCTTATCGGATAAGTTGTATATGATGAGTTGTAAAGACACTTCCATCTAATGTTTTTAACAGACAAGATTTCACAATCAAGTGCAACCTCTATTTTTCTTTATTGTAGATATCGTAAAATTATGGGTTCCACGCATCCATTTACTTATTTCAGCTTCACTCTTTCCTAATTTAGTTGCTAAATCCTTTTTGAGTTAATCCTTTCGAGGCCAAAACACAATGTATCCTATCCGCTATTTTAAAAAGAAAAAAATCTACCCATTCCCGTGTTTCCTCGGAAATCATAGTTCTTCTTTTCTCCAATATTTTTACTTCGTTTTCATCATCGTTCCTTGTAAATTTTAAGTTTCCTATAAGTTCACCCGATTCATTTATACATATTTTTCCCACTATGCTTTCGTGATTGAATGAATCTTTTCAGTATCAACCAATCTATTAACTATAGATGACAATAATGGACTGTCTTGCCATTTATCAGCGTCTTTTTATTCCTC